>Ga0256407_10000874_pt1 | contig 67922 bp, 59 predicted proteins | sample RumenRJG_04DNA_FD_193489 | JGI IMG/M metagenome (GOLD analysis project Ga0256407, IMG submission 193489) | Bovine rumen microbial communities from Lethbridge, Alberta, Canada - RJG_04 | ecosystem: Host-associated > Mammals > Digestive system > Stomach > Rumen | place: Canada: Alberta... | reverse complement strand
GTTCTACATCAAGAACAACGACACACGCACATGGCAGAGACCCTACAGCATTATTATGCTGGCGGACATGGAAGGGGCAGAGACGCCTATGAAGGGCATATCGTATGACCCCATACCAACGGGGCAGATTCTCCAACTACTCCCACTGGCCTTGGATGGTATCTTACACAAAGTGGATGTACAGAAGGACGTACGCATCATGGTATATCCCGACTATGCCAAATTCTATTTAGGCGATTTCCTGTTGGATGTCACCGTTAAGATGGGTACCACCGTGACCCCTCAGGGCGTAACGGCCATTGACGCCATCCGTACTGTGAACTGCGAACAAGACTCTCCTTACTACGACCTCCAGGGTCGTCGCGTCAACGGCAAGCCAGCCAAGGGCGTATATATTAAAAACGGGAAAATCATTCGATTCTCTTCCCATTCTCAGTTATAAAAAACACTTAAATTCGAGTACAAAGGAAGTAACTTCGCTCGAAAGAACAAAAGAAAAGCACGTTTTCTTTTGGCTCTTTGCTCGCTTATTCGTACCTTTGTAGGCTAAAACGTAGAAAAAGGTATGATAGACGAGAAGAAACCACTGATATTGATATCGAACGACGACGGTTGGGAGGCCAAGGGAATCAACCAGCTGGTGGATATGGTTCGCAACCTGGGTGACGTGCTGGTGTGTGCGCCGGACGGTGCACGGAGCGGTATGTCATGCGCTTTCTCGGCAACGACACCGTTGCGGCTGACGCTGCGGCGGCAGGAGCCGGGCGTCGAGGTGTGGTCGTGTAACGGCACGCCGACAGACTGTGTGAAGCTGGCGCTGGCAGAATTGTGCGAGCAGAAACCCGACTTGGTGTTGGGCGGTATCAATCATGGCGACAATGCCTCGGTGAACACGCACTACAGCGGCACGATGGGTGTGGTAATGGAGGGTTGCATGAAGTATATCCCCTCGATGGCCTATTCGTTGTGCGACCACAACGAAGATGCCGACTTCGAACCATTGCGGCCGTATGTGAAGCAGATAACGGAATGGGTGTTGCGTGAAGGACTGGCTCCCGGCGTGTGTCTGAACGTGAACTTCCCGAAGTTGGAATCCCAGCCCTCAGTCCTCAGCCCTCAGCCCTACAAGGGGGTGAAAGTGTGTCGGATGTCGCGAGGAACGTGGGGCAGCGAGGTGTCGCGCTGTCACCATCCTCGGGGCTACGATTACTGGTGGATGGTGGGTCACTACCGGAATGACGAGCCCGAGGCCACGGATACCGATCGTTGGGCGCTGGATAACGGCTATGTGGCCGTTACGCCCACGGAGATCGACGTCACGGCGTACGAGGCGATGGCGGAGTTGCGGGATTTGGAGAAGATATAATGTTCAACGCTCAATGAAATATTATCTGATAGCCGGTGAGGCCAGTGGCGATTTGCACGCATCGCACTTGATGCAGTCGCTGAAGGCGCAGGACGGGGAGGCAGAGTTCCGTTTCTTCGGCGGCGACCTGATGGCCGCAGTGGGCGGAACTTTGGTGAAGCACTACCGCGAACTGGCTTACATGGGTTTCGTTCCCGTGCTGTTGCACCTGCGCACTATCCTGCGAAATATGGAGATGTGCAAGCAGGACATTGCCCAGTGGAATCCCGATGTGGTTATTCTCGTCGACTATCCTGGTTTCAACCTGAAAATAGCGAAATATGTCCATAGCCTTCGCAATCAACCTTCAGCCTTCAGCCCTCAGCCATCTCCGAAAGTGTACTACTATATCTCGCCGAAGATTTGGGCGTGGAAGGAGTATCGCATCAAGAACATCAAGCGTGACGTGGACGAGCTGTTTTCGATATTGCCGTTCGAGGTGGAGTTCTTCGAACAGAAGCACCACTATCCCATTCATTACGTAGGTAATCCGACAGCGCACGAGGTGAGGGAGTTCCTGAATGGAAGAGAGAAGAAGGAAGATGGAAGAAATGAGAAGCCGATTATTGCACTGTTGGCGGGGTCACGGAAGCAGGAGATTAAGGACAATCTGCCGGCGATGATGGAAGCTACGCGGCATCTTACGGATAAGTACGACTTGGTGTTGGCCGGAGCTCCGTCGATAGAGCGCGAGTATTACGAGCAATTCCTGACGGGCAGCAATGTGCGTCTCGTTTCTGACGAGACGTTCCCCTTGCTGGCAAAGGCCACGGCGGCACTAGTAACCAGTGGCACGGCGACCCTCGAGACTTGTATGTTCCGCGTGCCGCAGGTGGTGTGCTATAAAACGCCGTTGCCACAACTCATCGGTTTCCTGAAGCGCCACGTGCTCAGTGTGAAATACGTGTCGCTGGTGAACCTGATTGCCGACCGCGAAGTGGTAAAGGAACTGGTGGCCGAGACATTCAGCGTCGATAATATCCGTCGCGAACTAGAGGCCATATTGCCTGGCGGCGGAAAGCGTCAGCAAATGTTGGACGACTACGACGAGGTGCATCAGCGCCTGGGTGAGAGTCATGCCCCCGACGAGGCCGCAAGGACCATGATTAGACTGTTGAGTGGCAATAAACAATAAACTATATACGTTATGAGAAAAGTATTCTTTTTGGTGCTGGCGGCTATGGCAGCCTTCACGGCACAAGCACAGAACATTCAGTTGCATTACGACTTCGGTCGCAACATCTATAGCGATGAGGAGTCTGACCGACAGAAAGTAACCGTAACCGTAGAACAGTTCAAAGCTGATGATTGGGGTTCGTGGTACTACTTCTTCGACCTTGACCTGACAAGCAAGGTGACACGTAGCATCTATACCGAGATCTCGCGCGAACTTAAACTGGGCAAGGAATCGCCTCTGGCTGCCCATATCGAGTATGACGGTGGCCTGTGGCATGCTGACGTCCCTAATGGTTGTGGTAGTTATCAGCAGGCCGGACTATTGGGTTTGGCCTACAACGGGCATAATGCCGATTTCTCAAAGACTTGGTCGGTACAGGCGCTCTACAAGCAGTTTATAAAGAGTTACGACGGCACGCATTCATACCCTAGCTTTCAGCTGACGGGTGTGTGGGGCTTGAACTTCCTGGACAACAAAATGACCTTCTCGGGATTCATCGATTTGTGGCGTGGCGAGAAGGGAGCCAACTATGGTGAAAAGCAGGGGCACGGTATGCTGGTATTGCTGACCGAGCCTCAGTTGTGGTATAACGTCAACAAACACTTGTCTGTTGGTACCGAAATTGAAATCAGCAACAACTTTATTGTAAACTACTACAACGACAAGACGTTCTTCGTCAATCCTACCGTTGCCCTGAAGTGGAACTTGTAAATAACGGAATCAGAACACCGCAAAACGCCCACGTTGCGACATAAACACCGCTTCGTGGGCTTCTTCTTGACATATCTGGGCCTCTGTCTCGTTGATGGTCGCAGGATAGTAAGAATTGCCATCGACGATGCGGCCAGTCAGGAACTCACACCACGTGCAGGCTGCCGTATAGCGCCCTAAGGTATATGACAAATGCATCCCGTCGCGATTGAGGATGTCCCCCAGGCGATAGCGCACCAATTGGACGGCTGTGCCAGTAGGTACGATGCGCGGATTGCCTATTGCGGGCATCACGCTCAGCATGGTACTGACAATGTCGCTGTACATCTGGCGCTGCTTGTAGTCGTAGGGCTGGAAACGTGATGATTTGAAATCCTCGGCGTATGCCCACGTCATGTGCCACACGAATTCCACGTGGAAGTTGGTGACGTAGCTTTCGACGAGGCGCTTGAAGGTGGGAAGGTTCTTGTAACTATCAAAAACGCCCGACAGTTGGCTGGCCTGTTGCAGGGAGATGATGTCCCACTGTTCGTCGCGGATGATTTGTTTCAGTGTCCATTTCTTGTGCTCCGAACGCACACCGCCTACGACCTTCCGATAGGCGTAGAGGGCGCTGTCCTTCACGAGATTGGTATAATGGCGGTCGATGGAACAGCCGCCGATATAGGCATTCCCGATAACCAGCGAGTCGCCTTGTGCACGCGCCAGTTCATAGAGGTATTGCTCAATGGCATCCTGCGAAAAGCTGTTGCCAATGGCTAACACTTTGACGACTTTCGCGTCAGAAGTGATAAGTGATAAGTGAAAAATGAATAGTAAAAAGAGTATTGCCTTTTTCATTTTACATCTTATTTCTTACATCTTACCTCTCACCTCATCCACCTTGCTTTTCGCAGCTTTACGCAACTTACGCACGGCTTTGTCGCGCTCCTGACGGACGCGCTCGCGTTTCAGGTCCATGTCCTCGCCGATTTCTGCCATCGTCTGACGCCAGCCCTTCAATCCATAGTAGCGACTGACCACCTCGCGCTCGCGGTCGTTGAGCACGTCGATGCAGGCTATGAGGTCGTCGTTAAGTGTGTCTTCCTCTACGGTGGCGTCGGCCTTCTCGGCATTCTTGTCCTCAAGCACGTTGAGCAGGGTGTAGTTGTTGCGACTTCCGACGGGCAGCGACTCGTCCGTCGAACGGACATCTACGGAGGCCTCCAGACGGCTGATGGCTTTCTCGATGCTGCGACGGATGTAGGGTGCGGCAAAGGTGACAAAGGCCTTGCCGCGAGCAGGGTCGAATTTTGTGGCGGCTTTCATGAGTCCGATACTTCCCTCGCTAATGAGGTCGTCAGTGCTCAGTGCGTCACTCTTATACTGTCGGGCCAGCGTAATCACATAGCCCATATTTGCTGTCACCAGCTGTTCTTGTTCCTTTGTCATAACCTCTTACATTTTACTTCTTACCTCTTACTTCTTACCTCTTACCTCGCATTATATTTCTCCAGCAGTCCTTTCACCAATTTGCCGTATCTCTTGATGACGTCATCGGGCCATGGGCCGGTAGCGGTTGCACGAGGCAACAGCATCGAGCACGACTCGTTCTTGTCGCTGATGCTCCAACACACCCAACTGATGCCCAGACGTTCGCACATCTTAATCCATTCTTCCTCGCTCTCCTCGTCGATTTTACCATCGCCAGAAGCTTCGGTAGCACCGCTTTCGGAAATGAAGATGGGGATACCTCGTTTGGCAGCTCCTTCTGTGCGCTGGCGCAGGTCGTCACCATGCGTAGCAGCATAGAAATGCACGGTGTACATGACGTTCGAGAGGCCCTCCAACGGACTCTCGGCAACCAGATGGATATCCTGATCCCAGTGGGGACAGCCCACGAGTACGACGTTGTCCTTATCGTATTTGCGGATTTCGCCAATGACCTCTTGGGCGTATTTCTTCAGGTCTACCCATTTGTCCTCGATGGGCTCGTTGTAGATTTCGTAGATAATGTGCGGATACTTGCCGTATTTGCGGGCCATCTCGCCAAAAAACTGCTTGGCCTCTTCCGTCATCAGCTTGTGCGAATGCCAGTCGATGATGACGTAGACGTTCTGCTTGATGGCGGCTTCGACGACGGGCGTCAGACACTGCATGGCGAACTCGGGGTTCTCCTGGAAGTTATCCTCGATATGCTGTCCGATAGCCGCACGGATGACACTACAGTGCCAGTCGTTCTTCAGCGTCTCCACGGCCTCCTTGTTATAGAAGCGCGGCCACAGGTTGTGCCAGCCCAGACTGACACCACGCAGAATGACGGGATTGCCCTTTTTGTCGCAGAGCTGGGCACCTTTTACTTGCAGTTTTCCGTACTGCTTGACGGGGTCGATGGCATGTACGTGACATGCCAACAAACTCAACATAATGATGGTCAGTAGTTTCTTCATTGTCATTGTTAGAATTTGCGTAGTTTATTAAAATAGAGATAAAGTGTACAAATAGACGACTGCGGCAGGAATGGCCAGCAGCGACGAGTCAAAGCGGTCGAGCATGCCGCCGTGTCCGGGCAGGATATTACCGCTGTCCTTGATGCCTAAGGTGCGCTTGAAGAGACTCTCTACCAAGTCGCCCCACGTGCCGAAGATGACGACGACAAGGCCCAGTCCGAGCCAAGCCCACAGCGTCAGCATCTCACCGTCGAGATACGTGCTGATGGCCCAAGCGGCAGCCAGCACGAAGATGGCGCCACCGATGCTTCCCTCCCACGATTTTCCCGGAGAGATGCGGGGGAACAGCTTGTGACGTCCCAATAGCGAACCGACACAGTAGGCACCGGTATCGTTGACCCACAGGAATACGAAGACACTCAGTGGCAACAGTGTGTTAAACGTGATTTCCCCGTTGGGTGTTGCCGTAAACGCCAGTACGTTGAGCAGTGAGAAGGGTAGGGCGATATACATCTGTGCGAGCATGGTGTATGCCCAGTCCTCTATGGGGTCGTTGTGCCGGAGATAGAGTTCCGATATCAGCAGGTAGATGATGGTCACCAGATAGGGGATGAACACCACGCTCTTGGCAATGCCGCCGTAGACATCGCTGCAGAAATACGTCATCGCGTAGAAAAAGTACACGCCGGCAACCGTAGAGATGAAGCGGTTGACGGTGACGTTCTCGCGTTCGTTCACCAGTCCGGTAAACTCCCAAATGGTCAGTCCTGTCACAATGCTAAACAACAGCACCATCGCATCAGGACGCAGGAATGACGCCACGATGGCTGCGACGAAGATGACGCCTGTGATGGTTCGAATGATTAAATTCTTCATATCGCTTTAGTTATTGGTTTTGTTATTCTCCGAAGCTTCTGCGCTATCCGACTGATCCGTATCGCCCGATTCGCCATTCGCCTTTGCCTCGAGTCCTTTTGCCTCGAGTTCCTTGGCACGACGCTCGGCCATTGCCTCGGCCTCGGCACGCTGCTGGGCTTCGATGAGTTCCTCCGCACGGCTGGTCCAGGGACGCTTGCCGAAAATCTTCTCTACGTCGTCAGCGAAGATAACCTCGCGTTCTACCAGCAATTGCGCCAGTTGGGCGTGACCGTCTTTGTGCTCCGTCAGTATCTGCTTCGCACGCTCGTACTGCTCGTTCACCATCTTCAGCACTTCTTCGTCCATCAGTTTGGCGGTGGTCTCTGAATAAGGCTTCTGGAACGTGTATTCCTGCTGGTTATAGTAGCATACGTTGGGCAGTTTGTCCGACATACCGGCATAGGCTACCATACCGTAAGCCTGCTTCGTGGTGCGCTCGAGGTCATTCATGGCACCTGTCGAGATCTGACCGATAAACAGCTCTTCCGCAGCACGGCCACCAAGCAGCGAACACATCTCGTCAAGCATGGCTTCCTTGGTTTGCAACACGCGCTCCTCGGGCAGATACCACGCAGCACCAAGAGCTCGTCCGCGAGGTACGATACTCACCTTCACCAGTGGATTGGCAAACTCCGTAAACCACGAAATAGTGGCGTGACCGGCCTCGTGAATGGCTATCGACTTCTTCTCAGCCTCCGTCATCACCTTCGTCTTCTTCTCCAGACCTCCGATGATGCGGTCAACGGCATCCAGGAAGTCCTGCTTGCCCACCTTCTCACGATTGAAACGGGCGGCAATGAGGGCGGCCTCATTACATACGTTGGCAATGTCGGCACCCGAGAATCCTGGCGTTTGACGGGCGAGGAAATCGACATCGACGCTCTCGTCGAGCTTCAGCGGCTTCAGGTGTACCATGAATACCTCCTTACGCTCGTTCAGGTCGGGCAGGTCGACATGTATCTGACGGTCGAAACGACCCGCACGCAACAGGGCAGAGTCGAGCATGTCGGCACGGTTCGTCGCTGCCAGCGTGATGATACCGCTGTTCGTACCAAAACCGTCCATCTCCGTCAACAGGGCGTTCAGCGTGTTCTCGCGCTCGTCGTTACCGCCCATCGCTGGATTCTTCGAACGCGCACGGCCCACGGCGTCAATCTCGTCGATGAAGATGATGCACGGCGCCTTCGTCTTGGCTTTCTCAAAAAGGTCGCGAACGCGCGAAGCACCAACACCGACGAACATCTCGACGAAATCGGAACCCGACATCGAGAAGAACGGCACACCAGCCTCGCCGGCAACGGCCTTCGCCAACAGCGTCTTACCCGTTCCCGGAGGTCCTACGAGCAGTGCTCCTTTGGGAATTTTACCGCCCAGGTCGGTATATTTCTGCGGATTCTTCAGGAAATCCACAATCTCCTGCATCTCCTGCTTGGCACCAGCTTGTCCGGCAACGTCCTTGAACGTGATGCCCAGGTCGCCGCCCTTTTCATACATCTGAGCCTTCGACTTGCCCACGCTGAAGATGCCACCGCCCATTCCGGCACCGCCACCGCCGCCCATGCGTCTCATCAGATACATCCAGACGAGGATGATGCCGCCGAAGAACAGGATGTTCATCAGCAGTGAATTGAAGAACTCGCTCTCCTTCGAGTTGTCGTAGGCAAACTTACCGCTGAATTTCTGTTCCTCACGGGCCTGATTGATAAACTGCTCAACCTGGTCCACCGAACCGATGGCCACCATGACACTGGGGTCCTTGCCCGTCTTGTCGACACCCTGATGGAAAACGTCACGGATGTGCTCCGGCTTGACATACATCTGCAGGGTGTTCTCATACTTGTTGACCACAATCTTCTCCGCGTACCCCTTCATGACCATCGTCTTGAAGTCCGAGTAGCTCGTCTCAGTCCTGACGCTCGATTTCTCGTTGCCCTGCGTGAAGTAGAGCATCACCAGAGCGATAATGACAAGGCCGTAGATCCAGTTCATGTTGAATCGCGGCATATTCATCTGGGGCTTGTTATTTTGTTTGTTCTGCTGTTCCATTAGTCAATGTCTTCTATCTGAGTTAATTCCGCATCGTCCCAAAGGTGTTCCAAATCGTAAAAATCACGCATGTCGGGCACAAAGATGTGTACCAGCACGTCGCCATAGTCCATAGCCACCCACTGGGCATTCTCCAAACCCACTACCGTCGACGGCTTCTCGCCCAACTGCTCGCGGGCCATGTCGCCTACCGACTCGGTAATGGCTTCCACCTGCGACGGTGAATTGCCCTGACAAATTACGAAATATCTGCAAATGGCACCTTCGATACCTTGCAGGTCGGCAACGACGATGCGCTGACCTTTTTTCTCTTGTATTCCTTTTTTAATTGTTTCTACTAATTGAGTCGTTTGTTCCATTTAATATATTAATGTGTATTTGATGGTACAAAGTTACATCATATAATTGAAAAAACCGCAGAAACATGAAAATTTTGCGTTTTTTTATAAAAAAGTGGCTAAAAATTTTGCTAGTTTCAGAAAAAGCTGTACCTTTGCACCCGCATTTAGAGAAATGCACTGCAATTTTGGGGTATGGTGTAATGGTAACACTGCAGATTCTGGTCCTGCCTTTCCTGGTTCGAGTCCGGGTACCCCAACAAAAAGATCGCTAAGTTCAATACTTAGCGATTCTTTGTTTTTCTTAGGGCTTCCGCCATCGCTTACTCCTTCACCAGACGCACTTCATAAATCTCACCAATCTGCTTACGCGGCTTGGCTACGAATTTTACGCGCACCTGCTGTTTGCCCTTCAGGGCCTCGGCGGGAATGGGGTAGGTCTCGTATTTGAACTCGGAGATGCGGTACTTGCCTGTGTTGTTGACGGAAGTCACAAGGACGTCGTCGACGAAGATGTCGAACTCGTGGCTCTTCCATTCACCCACACCCCAGTATTTCAGTCGCAGACCCAGGTTCGTCTGTCCGCCAGTCTGCAGCAGATAGCTGAAATAATGGCCGTCACGGGCGTCGCGGAAGAATACGTCGTTGGTATTGCCTACAAACGAATCGTCAGTCTCCATAAAGTGGTCACTCTCGGGCTGTTGTTCGCCGGGCTGCACCTTGTCGGTTGTGCGGGCCTCCAAAGCCTGACGCTCCTGCTCCTTCTTGGCCAGATTGTCAAGATAGCCTTTGTAGTTGTCCTCCGTCAGCGCCAGCCAATACATCATGTAGCGCGAGTCATGCAACTCGAAGAAAGGTATCAGCACATTGGCCGCTGACGATGGACGATTGACCATTTTTGTTTCCAGCATGAAATGGAGCGGCTGTCCTTCAATATCCTTTATCTGTGCAGCAATCTCGTCGATGTTGTTGTTGATGAGGATGGGTGCTTCGTTGATGGGCAGCTTCTTGCCCACGGCCAACTGTCCGAAACGGCTGTCGTCGGCTATCAGACCGGCCAAATCCTCCGTACCCGTCTTCATGGCGAGCATGATGGGGCCGTGCATCAAGGCTACATATTGTGGCAGGTTTGGCAAGTATTTCACGCTGTTGTGCATGGGGAAAGTCACTTCCACCACGTCGCCCTTCTTCCACTGGCGGTCGATGGTGACGTACGATGACGGACCGGTAATGATGTTGACGGCCTTGCCGTTGACCGTCACCTTAAACTGTCCGGGCTTCACCCAACCGGGATAGCGCACCAGCAATGGGAATTGTCCCTTGCCCTGCGCGATGGTGATACGGCTCGTCTCGGCATAGGGGAACTGTGTCTCCTGTCGCACCACGATGCCCTTCTCCTTCCAGTTCAGTTCGGAGGCCACGAAAAGGTTCACAAACAGCGCGTCACCCACGTGAGTATAGACGAACTGACCGTACTTACCGTGATTCTCCATACCTGTTCCCACGCAACACCACATGGCCTCGTTCGGTGCCGAATAGTTGCGGTAGTGGCGCGGACGGGCCGACGTGAAATACACGTAGCCGCCATGCTCGGGGTGCTGACTCGAAAGAATGTGATTGAACGTTGCCAGCTCGTAGAAGTCGGCATAGCGTGCCTCGGGATTGCGGCGGTGCAGACCCTCGGTCAGTTTCAGCATATTGTTCGTGTTACAGGTCTCTGGACCGTCGATATCCTCGATGAAATCCTGACAGGCCTCCTTGCTGGGGAAATGCTCGCGACGGCTGTTACCACCGAATGCCAGCGACCGCTCACCGGTCACAATATCCCAGAAGTAACTGGCGGCCTCGTGATAAGGCTCAGTATTCGTCGAGCCGCATACCGTCTGCCCATTATCAGTTTTTCTGCAGGCCTTGACGGGATAAAGGTTTGCCAGTTCGCTGATGCGTTCAAAGCCGACAACCTTCGGCACCTGCGTGTTGGCATGCATGTTGTCCAGACAGTCCTGACGTTGCGACAGAGGCAACAGCAGACGCTTGTGCGAGAAACGACGGGCTGCGTCCAGATACTTCACGTCGCGCGTGATGGCGTAGGCATCGGCCAGCACCTCGTTCATGCCACCGTGCTCCGTATGCAGCGTCTGCTCCACCTGGGCGTCGCTGAGGCCTGCCGTCAGATTGATGATCCAGTCGCAGAAACCCAGAAACAGCTGCTTGGCCTGCTCGTTGCCGCAATACACCCACGCGTCGCGCAAGCCTGCGTACATCTTATGCAGGTTGTAGTACGGCACCCACGCACCGTAATAAGGTCCGAAGTCACCCTTCTTATATGCCGACCAGATGCGGTCGCTGCCAGGCACGCCGCCCACATAGCCCTTGCCCCACGTCGGGTGGTTCTTGGCATTGGCATCGGCACAGCGTTGCAATTCGCTGATCCAGTATTCCATGCGCTGCTGACATTCCTTGCTGCCCGTAGCGGCATTGATGGCCATCGCCGTCAGATAGTGACCGCCCACGTGGCCGTCCAGTCCGTCCCAGTTAGGATACGACTTACCCTTCGGCGTCAGTCCGGCCTCCTTCAGGTATGGTGCCAACAAACGGTCGTTGTCGTATTTCAGCAGCACGCTGATGTTCAGGTCGCGAGCCTTCTTCAGCGGCCCGTCCAACAGCGTCACGTCGCCCAACGGAAACTCGTCGGCATACAGTTTGTCTTGTGCCACAGCCGTCATTCCTGCGGCCATCAGCGCGATAAGAATCAGGATTTTCTTCATTGTTTCACTTCGTATTTTGGTTTCATTTTGCAAAGGTACGAATAAGTGAGTAAAATGCAAAGGGAAAACCTTATTTTCTTTTGCATTTTCGAGCAAAATACAAAATTTTTATTCTATTTTTAAATCCCTGCATTATAGCCGCCCCTTATCAAGGTGCTCTAAATCTTTCTTTTCTTTCCTCGATCTTAACTCATCCATATAGCCGGCAGTGACGATACCTGAAGGCAGGGCGATGATGGCGATACCAACCATAGAGGATATAATGCTGATGACGCGACCTGTATCTGATATCGGATAAAGGTCGCCATAGCCTACGGTGGTCAGCGTACATGTGGCCCAGTAGAAGGCATCAAAGAAGTCGTCGTACAATACTCTCCCCGATATAGGATCAACCTGCTCTTCAGCATTGAACATAATAAGAGCTGTGATGAATATATAAAACAAGGCCAACGAAAATACTGCCATCAGGATCTTGCTTTGCTTTCGAATGACAGCCATGATGATTTCCAATGGCTCAAAATAGCGTATAACCTTAAAAATCCTCAGTATCTTCAATAGTCTCGATACACGGAAAATTTTGAAAGAAGGGCCTAATAAGTTAAAGATAGGCAGAATTGACAGCAAGTCAATAATGGCCATTGGGGTAAATGGATAAATCGCAAATGCTGCCGCTTTACTGCGTTTTGATGCAAAATCAGCAGTACACCATCGAAGAATATAGTCCGCTATAAAGCAGAATCCTGATATCAAGTCAAAATACCAGAATATCTTGTATTGCGTCCTAAACATCAACGGCAATATGCCTATTGCAATGGCAATCAGCATCACAATGTCATAGACCCGAGATGCCTTGCTCTCCTTGTTCCTTGGCTCTACCAGCCTGTATATCTTCTCTCGTATCATCTTTTCTACGGCACAGGTTATTGTCTTGCTCTTCTTGTTTTCATCCCTGATTTTTTCTGGGACTCAGCGCATCATTTGATGATGACACAACGACCATTGACGATATATAGACCTGGCTGTAAATGGCCTTTCATCAGTCTGCGGCCTTGCAAGTCATAGATGGTGTCATTCTTCTTCGCTACACCCTTAACTACATCTTCAATGCCCGAACCTTCGTCCTGTAAAGGCAAGAATTCCGCTGTGGAAAGCAGTTGGGCATAGACGTCGAAGGGCTGTAGTATACTGGCAGCCGTGAGACGGCTGAATCCCCATTGACCATTCTGCTGAGCCAGGACGTAGTCGCCGGCAAAAAGAGACGCTGCCGTGTAGGTGCCACGGAAGACAGCATCCAGAGGCGATGTGCTATAGCCTACGGTGCCTGTTCCCATAAGTACGATATCACCTTGAGCTTGTAACAGACAGGGCGTGTGGGCAGGGATGGTGGTGAGTGGTGTGAGATGTAGGTCTGCATCAAGCTGATAAACCTTTACACCTTCAGGAATAGCAGCCTCGAAGGGTACTGTCACCATGCGACAGCCTTCAACACGGAGCGAGAGCGAGGCTTGCTGGGCATTGAAACTGTTGACAGGACGGAAATCGCCACCATCGGCTGTCAGCACAAGCGACTGACACTCGCCACCAACGACAATATTCTGACCAGCGCTATTGCCTGCAGAGAGGTAGGCCACACGATTGCCTGACGTCCAGGGAAGCTCACTGGGTAGTGCCGTTACCTGCGTCATGTCTATGCTGGTACAGGCAGCATCGCCCAGATAGTCGAGTACATAGCTGTCGTCAGCAACGAAAGCTCCTGCCAGCTTAGCCGAATAAGGCGACGAGGCGTTGGCGAGATAGACGTCGCCAAAAGTGATGGTGAGGTGCGACTGACTGTTGTCGCAGGTCAGCGAGAGCAGTCCCTGACAGCCATCTGTAAGTGTAGCTGGCGAGAGGTCGAAGAAGAGACTGAAGTTCTCGCCCTTACTCAGGTCTATACGGCCATAGTTATGTGATGCTGCCTTTCCTTTGGCATTGACATAGTATAACGTGGTGGCACCTGCCGTGAGCGCACTCGTTGTGGTGACCTTCTTGATCTGCATCACCAACTGACTGTAGCGGTTGTCCAGCTGTATATAACCTGCAGAGACATTCTTACGAGTGGATATCAGCGAATTGCTGGAGTCGAAAGTCTTCGTCTTTCCACTCAATTGATAGTTAGAACCAAATTTCGAATTGGTGGTTTGCATATCATCCAAACGACCAAAGCGTACGGCGCTGCCTGTCATGTCGGACACCTGACGGTTGTGACTGCGTATAAAGAGGATGGTAGCGACCTTATCAGCAGCAACGGAGACGACAGGTCGGCAGGTCTCAGCGTCAAAGGTCAGGTCTTTCTTCTGTAGCGCTTTTCCACTTTTACCTGTTGTACGGATAAAGCCTGATTGTGTATAGAATGGCAGGTCGAGTGTCATATCGACATCGTTCTGGTTGGCATTGGCAACGACAGCCACAACGGTATCACCCGTCACGGAGAGATAGGCAGAACCCTCGAGTCCCGTATCACCGAAGTCAATGTCAACACGCGTCATGCCCGTCACGAATTTGGCAAAGTGGGCCATGATATAGCCACGTTTGGTGATGGTACCACTGCTACCAGCTCCTTTTGTGCCGTCGCCCATCATGCCGTAGTAGCGTTTGGCAGCATAGTGAATCCAGGCATTGAAGTCGCCCAACATACAGGTATTGATGGCACGGAAGAAATTGAAAAAGTCCTTCGAGAAATCAAAGTCGCGCGTGTTGCCCTCTACCTCGTTCCAGTTAATCAGATACTCCGTCATCCAGATCTCCTTACCCTTCTGCGCCAGTTTCTTGTACGCCGACTGGATGCCACCATACTGGTGACCGCCATAGATGTCGAAGCCTGCCAATACGTCGTCCTTGTTCAGTGCGTTGGCGTAGCTGTCACTGACAGCCAGCGTCTCTGGAGCCATCACCTTGGTGCTGATGCTGGGGCCATAGGTCTTTACGAACTCGGCAATCTCAGAGGCATCCCACAGACAGCCGGCATACGATGCAGGCCAGTCGGGTTCGTTCTGAATGCTGATAGCATCGAGCTCCACGCCATTCTTGCGCAGATACTGCACATAGTCCTCCAAATACTGGGCATAGTCGGGCCAGTTTTCTTTCTTCAGTTTACCCGTTGTGCCGTCTTCGTTCTTAGCATTGCTGGTACCGTTGGTTTTCCACTCGGCAGGCTGTCCCCATGGTGAGGCAAAGACGATGAGTCCTTTCTGTTTGGCATACTTTGCCGTATTCAGCGACTGTACCCAGGCGTTCTTGCCAATAGGAATGTACAGACGCATGATGTTACAACCTACCGTACTTGACTCACCCCATACCTTGTCAATCTCCGCATTGCTCATGTGGTTATACTGGAACGAGGGCGAGCAGACGAAACCGCCAAAGCCCGTGATACGCTGATGCGTCTTGGTAGCATCAATGCGAACGGTGTTCTGTGCTGTCGTTGAAAGTTGGCAGCCTACAGCAAGAAGGCAGCAAACTATTAGGATTCTTACATATTGTCTCATATTATCAAATTTTTATTATTCTCCTGAACTCACTTAATCACGACCATGAGCTTTGCTCGAGCTCGTTCACGTTCGGAAATGTAAAATGTCTTGTAAATTTCATTCTTGTAATCATATTGGTGATTCTTCGGAGAAAACATCTCCAATTCATTATCTTGTGCCATATCTCCTGCAAAGGTAGCGTAAATTGAGCGAAATACAAAGAAAAAAGTCTGTTTTTTCTTTTATTTCCGAAATGTAGCCTATCTTCTCCAAGGGAGAAAGGTAGTGCAAAATTTCGATTTAGCGAAGGGAATGAGAATAAATTTTTTTAAGTTTCGCATTCGCTCAACTCTTTTGGAGTTAAGGAGTTATGGAGTTAAGGAGTTATGACATCAGTCTAGTATCTCCTCATCCTCCATGGAATTATCAGTGTAATGGGTATTGTCTTAACTCCATAACTCCTTTAACTCCTTAACTCCTACAACTTGAGAAAGTTGAATAAATTTTCATTCCTGAGCGTGAGAAAGTTGACAAAATTGAGCGAAAATGCAAAAAAAATAAGGTTTTCCCTTTGCATTTTACTCACTTATTCGTACCTTTTCGCTACGCGAGAAGGCACTTCCGCTCGAAAATGCAAAAGAAAATAAGGTTTTCCCTTTGTATTTTACTCACTTATTCGTACCTTTGCAGATGAATATGAATCGAATCGGTGTAATAGCAATCATCCTGACGCTGTTACCAGCCAAGATGCTGGCACAGACAGAGGGGAATAACAGCGTTCTGCCGGGAGGCAACAGCGCCACCAGTTCATACGCTCCGAACGACGTTATATTGTCGGACACACTGAAGCTGCATCTTGCCCCGCAGTTCACCACACCCTTACAGATGAAAGAACCCATCTACGGACAACACAACGATTTCATAGAGTCGTCGAAGATGGGTGCTGTTGGCTTCCAACTTTGGAAGAATGCTGCGATTGGAGTTGCGGGTTCGACGTACCACCTGCCCGGACTGATGGACATCTCTACGGGTGCCCTGACGTTACATCAGGACCTCGGACGCTGGCACTTTACGGCCTCCGGCATGGCCGACAAGTACTGGATGCCTTGGCAGCGCAGCCTTTTTACCCAATATGGTTTTGGCGGAACGGTAGGCTTCGACCTGAGCAAAAACGTTACTTTACACGCCTTCGCTTCCTACTATGCCAACAGGATGATGGTCGGACCAGCCATGAGCCCTTACGTTAACACCTCCACCTTTGGTGGTTATGCCGACATCCGTTTCAGCAACGTCTTCGGAACCAACGTCGGAGTGCGTCGGTATGTGAATCCCATGACAGGCAAATGGACTACCGAACCTATTGTCAATCCCTACATCAAGATTGGCGACTCGAAGATTGAGCTGCCCCTTGGCGGTTTGCTGCAGAAACTGGTTTGGGGCGACCGCGACAATCCCATGAACTTCCGTCCTCACCCAATGAGCCGCCCACCTGTCAAGAGATAAAGATCAAACCGCGCTTGGCACAGGGCCATCTTCCTTCATCCATCGTTCATCGTCAGTCCCAACCACTGTCGTCAGCTATCGTTACTGTCATCCCCTGACATGTTATCAATAGCTGAATCCGCTACCTGTCCATCTTAGCGTCTTCTGTGTCTTCTTGCCATCTTCATGCCAGGTTGTGACGATGATGTCCTTGCCTGTACGTGGCAGAGCATAGGATTTGTCGAACAATTCCACGTCGAAACCTGGCGTGTTACATCCGGCCATCGTCTTCGTGGCATTGTCGTAGCGGAAGAAATTCAGCCCGTCGTATTGTCCGAGGATTGGTTTCCCTTTCTGGAAACTCCATCTGTTTTCGGCAAAGAGTTTGTGTTTGCCGTCCGACTCATTCCAGTAGCACATCTCTATCCTTGATAAATAATCTTCGTACTTTTGCTCATAGACCATGAAACCGCTTTTCGTGTCAATAGTAAGTGTCACGTTCTCGTCGAGCGGAAGACCCTTTTCTTTACTGGTAATGGCACGCTGCAGGCCTTTGTAAATGGCTATTCCCTCCATATCACATTCCTCTACTTCTTCGGAGAGGGTAGATGTGAGATAGGCCTTCACAAAGTCTTTGATTGTTGGGCGTGCACCCTGGTAGTCTACTCGGAAGCCTTCCTGTGCTGCTACAGCCAGCACACAGCAGACAAAAATGATTGCTAATGATAGTTTTTTCATCGTGTTTCTGTTTTGTTGTATAACTTGACTGCAAAAATACGAAATATAATCGAAATAATGAATATTTTTTCAAACTTCTTGTTATTCTCGCATATTTTTGCTAATTTTGCGATCGAAAACTATCAGATTACGCAGAATACTCCCTCACCGCACCCTTGGCATCTGAGGTGATTATGCATAAACCTCTTCTTCTTTATGCACCACTTCCAATATTGGGGCATCAAGAGCCTGTTCAATAGACACAAGCGTGTCGATAGTAAAATTATGCGTGCCTCGCATCCATTTACTAATTTCGGCCTCTTTCTTGCCCAATTGCAGAGCCAAGTCCTTCTGTTTTAGACCCTTTTCTGTCAATATCTCATGAATGCGGTCTACAATTTGGAACGACAGTTCCACTCTTTCTCTCACCTCTGGATTCACCGCCTTGCGACGAGCCTCTAAAATACTACTCCTCTTCATTACGTGTAAAATTTAAATTTCCTATTATTTCTTTGTCAACCAAAACCAACGAGCCATCACTCATACGCGATGATATAAAACGACTCGTATCAATCAGAAGTTTCACATAGGGAGCGAGTTCTTCGCTTTCCTGCCACTTGGCAGTATCCTTAATGCCCCCGTTTCCGAACACCAAAATTTTGTCCGTCAACCGCAAACAATACAGGCGCACCTTGTTACCTATGTCTATGGGAATTACACCCACGCCATCGCCATATCTGCCTTCTGGACGGAAATATCTTTCCAAAGCCCCTGTCTCGGCAATCTTATCCATCCATGCGATGATAACGTCAATCTCCTCATCGTATTCACATCCAATGGGGAATTTCTCGAAGAAGGATTCCAATTCCGTCAACTCCTTGCCATCCAAATGAATGCTGTAGAAGTTCACTTATCGTACTCTTCAACAAGTTCAATCCTATAATGTTGCTCAGCCATTTCTTAACTTTTAAGTTATCTCGCTGCAAAGATAGGAACTTTTTTTGAAACCTCCAAATAATTAACTTAAAAATTAAGTTTTCTCCAACGATTTTGTTTTACTCTTCCCTCAGACATCAGACGTCAGTCATCGTTCAGTCCCAACCTTCTTCATCATTATTCTCCATATAGCGGCTCATGCCGTTGTCGTCCATGTCATCCTCTGACGCGGGGTCGAAGCCACGCATATTGTCAGGCTCATGGGGAGGACGCCCCTTTCCTTCTACTGTTTTCTTCAATCAACTTCTTTTCTAAACCCCTCGAATTCGAAGGGGTTGAATTCGACCCCTTTTATTTGTCACCTTGTTCTAACCCTTCAATGAACTTATCAAAATCCGAAAGGAGGGTTTGGTCCTGAATCCTACGGAACTTCTCATATTCCCCTAAAGCCTTAGTCTCAGCCTTTTCATGGGTAATACTCCCAGCATCTGGTAGAATATCACGATCAGAGATCTCCAGATATCGCTCCAAAAGCGTTTTCCAATCCGCCATTTTCATCAAGATGTGACGCCTTGCTCTGTCTTCAGCCATATCAAGAAAAGTCGTTGTTAGCAAGTTCAGGCTGTTAACTTCCTGTTCAGACAGATAGTTCTTGGCAATCGTCACGTCGCTCTTAACGACTCTGCCATCTGGCGCATTCTTCCACGTCATCAGGCCCATGTGGGGCTTCTCGGCATCTGCACGGTCATAGATAATCTCTGCTGCTGTCTGATGCGTCACAGCATAATGCATCATGTTCTGCACCGTCTTATAGAAAGTCAGTGTGATTTCACTCTTGGGGTCATAGTCACTACTGCACTCAGCATAGATATCCGTTATCTTTTGGTAGTAACGACGCTCCGAGGTGCGTATCTCACGGATGCGCTCCAACAATTCCTCAAAGTAATCAGCTCCAAAGGGATCCTTTCCTTTCAGACGCTCATCGTCCATCACGAAACCCTTAATGATATATTCTTTTAAAACCCCACGTGCCCAGATGCGGAACTGGGTGGCCTCGTAACTGTTTACACGGTAGCCAACAGCAATGATGGCATCAAGATTATATAGCAAAACGCCCTGTTCATCCCATTTTTCCGACGGAATTTGAATTTTTCTAATTACATCGGACAAATGGAGTTCACCAGTATCATTGATCTGTTTCAGATGATAGTTAATAGTGGACACATCAACAGCGTAAAGGTCTGACATACGTTTCTGAGAGAGCCATAAATTACCATTATTGAAAACAACAGTCACATTCACTTTTCCTGTCGTAGAACGATAAATCAGCACATTACCCTCCATACTTGTTGCAAGCTCTTGAGACTCCATTTTGCTCATAAAGAACTCCTTTGCTGCCTTAACAGTAGGCTTCTTCTGATCAGCATTCGAAGAAATAGCTATACATGCCGTGCGAGATAACTTATACGATTTCACGTTTCTCACAGTACCAGACCCTAATTGTGCCATTTCCTCTATCTCCACCATGTGCTCCTTCAGGTCCAAGCCCTTCTCCTGTTGCAGAAACGTAGCCACCTTATCCATCAGCCGCTCGAAGTTCCAGTACTTCTGATAGCCCATGAGCTTGGCCAGCTTGCGTGAGTTCCACCACTCATGGCCTTCTGCATCTGTTTCCTTGATACTCTCAAAGGGCGACAGCATCTCTTCTGGCGAGAACATCTCTATTTCGTTTGTATTGTCCATATCGTTTGCAAAGTTACTACTTTTCTATCAATAAAGTATGCAAAATCCGAAAAAGTTACGCAGCAAATTGTTTTTCTTTTGGTATTCTCATTTTTTCTTGCTACCTTTGCACCCAGCATCAAGAGCAGTCATCTTCGGATGGACTCGCCAACCGAGTTATGGAAACCACGGTGGTAAGTACGATGTGGTAGTATTAACTTCAAAAACATTCCAAATTATGCAAAATCACATTTATTACATTCGTTATGCATTGCGATTTGCTGATATGCAAATCCCAGAGTTAGTATCCGTTTTCAACTCCCAAGTCCAGAACCGCGGCTGGTCCTCCATGCGAGCCTATCACGATCAGGCACTCATCGACGAGTTCCAGCGTCGAGGCATTGATACTTCCGCTATTACCGATGGCCACACCATCACCTTCGCCCATTTATAGTTTTAGTTATTGTTCAAATCACTTACCCTGCCATGGAGAACCTGAACACTTCATTCTCTTGCAGGTCGGGTTGCTCGGTTACCTCTCTCACATAGTCACGCACAAGGTGGCGCCAGTCGTTGCCCTTCATATTGAAATACTTCTCTTGGAACTCCTTCTGGCATTCCACAACAATCTGCATAATAGTGGTACCTTCATCCAGCCCCATCATGTTATGAATCAGACGGCGCACATCGTTGTCGCTATTGACGTCATTCAGTATCGTGCCAGGAGGAATGAACGTTGCTTCTATCGCCTTCTTTCTGCCAACAACCTTTGTTTTCTCATTGGGCACACTAGTGTTAGGCATGAGATTCTCTTCTTCATCCGCCCACTTGTTACACTGGGCCATTACCGTATTCAGTGCCTGTTCCTGACCCTCGGGCGGATACTTGTATTTCTTCAGCAGTCGCTTCACCAAAACACGCATCTTCGCACGGGCTGACTCCTTCTTGTTCCAGTCAATGGTACGATTCTTACGCAACTGCTCTGTCAGTTCCTTCGTCAATGCGATAAACTCATCGTTGCTGTAAGCGTCGCGAATACCCTCAGGCGAAGTCAGGGCATCATAGAAGGCTTTCTCTTCTATGTTCAATCCCAGTTCGTTGCCTTCCTCTTCAGTCTTCTTAATCTCAGCAGCCATCTTCAGCAGCTCTTCAATGACCTCTTCATTGGTCAGCATACCTTTCAGATAGTTGGAGAGTGCCTGATTCATCAACTCACTGAACTTTTGGCTTTGTACGATATTGGTACGTTCATATTGACGAATATGTTCTTTCACCAATTTCTCCAGCAACTGCACTGCCAGGTTCTTTTCCTTCATCTTACGCAGTTCTTCCAAGAAACCTTCATCGAACAGCGAGAATTCACGCTTGGTTTCAAAGAGGTTGATGACTCCCGTGCTTTGGATGCTTTGTTCAATCAACGCAGCAATACGCTCATTGATTTCCTGTTTCGTCACCGGACCATGATTCTGGGTGAATCGAAGCAATAGTACCCTTACGGCATCCATCAGCGCCACCTCTTGCTTCTCATGCTGAGTGATCAGCGAACGGCATAGTGTCAGTGCATTATGCAACAACTGGCTCTCCTTGATATAGTCCTTCAGGCGTTCGGCTTTGTCTGGTGCCAACAGGAAGTTTACTCCACACTTGATAATACGCGCTCTTTCTGCATCTGAGCCTTCATAGAAACCTGTATAGTCGAAACCATGCAACAGGTCTCGGCAAATCTCCAATTTCTCTTGGAACTTCACCTTGGCAGTCTTTTGAATATCAGGATCACCAAACTGCTTCTTATCACGGTTGGTATAGTCCTGCATGGCTTGCTTCAATGCCTGAGCGATACCAACATAGTCAACAATCAGTCCGCCCTCCTTCTCTGGGAACACACGATTCACACGGGCTATGGCTTGCATCAGGTTGTGTCCCTTCATGGGTTTATAGACGTACATTGTTGCCAGACTCGGCACATCGAATCCCGTGAGCCACATATCTACCACGATGGCAATCTTCATCGGACTTTCGTCGTCCTTGAACAACTTGGCATATTCCTTGTTGCTTCTGGCATTGATAATGTCGTGCCATTCCGGGTTATCCGTATTGGCGGCACTGGCCACCACATGTACCTTTTCAGTCCATTCGGGTCGCAATGCTAATATCCGTTTGTATATCTTGACAGCAGCCTCCTTGTTGTAGGCCACAATCATTGCTTTTCCTGTCAATTCGTGCTGACGGTTTTCCTCATAGTGTTTCAAAATGTCATCACACAAACTGTTGATGGTGTCTTGATGGCACAGTATCTCCTTCAATCCACTATTATCGCGACGTACTTTGTTTATCTGTTCCTCCGTGGCTCCTTCATCAGCCAAGCGGTCGAATTCTTCATCCAATTTCCGCAAGGCCTCTTCGTTCAGATTCAGATTGATGACGCGACTTTCATAATATACAGGTCGCGTAGCGCCATCAGCCACAGCCTGCGTCATGTCATAGACATCAATGTAGTCACCAAACACCTCCTTGGTATCTCTGTCACGTTCAGAGATAGGGGTTCCTGTAAATCCAATAAACGATGCATGGGGCAATGCTTCGTGCATCAGCAACGCAAAGCCTTTCTTCATCTTCTCTGCCTTCGTGTCCCAGTATTCCTCTCCGTATTGTGAGCGATGGGCCTCGTCAGTAATGACGATGATATTCTCTCGTTCACTAAGCAGACCCGTCCCTTCCTCGAATTTCTGAATGGTGGTGAAGATGATTCCTCCCGTTTGAAGGTCCTTTAATTTACGTACCAAGTCTTCACGACCACCCGTCTTGGTAAGCTTTCCCTTTTCGTTCAGGTCGAAGCCCACACGCTGGGGTTCCTGACGCAAGAACTTCTGACACCCCGCGAACTGCTCATACAGTTGCTGGTCCAGATCGTTGCGGTCTGTCACCACCACGATGGTACATTGCGGGAACTCCTGTATCAGCCTGTGAACATAGAATACCATCGAAAGGCTCTTTCCTGAGCCTTGTGTATGCCAGAACACGCCAATCTTTCCGTCACCACCCACAGCAGTATGGGTATGTTTGACCGCTTTGTTCACGGCAAAGTATTGGTGATAGGCTGCCATGATCTTTGCCATTCGTCCGTCCTTATGGTCAAAGCATTCGAAGTTCTGCAGGATGTCAATGAGTCGTTGTTTTTCAAAGATGCCATAGAAGAATGTCTCGTAGTCGGCAATCTCCGTCGTCTCGCTCTTGCCGTCCACGCTCTTCCATTCCATATAACGGTTTCGCTTGGCTGTTATGGTACCGGCTTGTGTGGTCAGCATGTCGCTAGTCACGTTGAAGGCATTATAGACAAACAGCGAAGGACATTTCTGCTGATACTGTTTTATTTGCGTGTAGGCATCCTCTTCGTCCGTCTCTTCGCGAGATGGTGACTTCAGTTCTATCACCACCAATGGCAATCCGTTGATGAATACCACCATGTCACAGCGTATGGGCTCATATTCCACCACTCGCCATTGGTTTCTTACAACGAAGCTGTTTCGCTGAGGATTCTCAAAATCTATCAGTCGTACCAATGCCGTTTTACTACGTCCATCCTCGCTATATTTCACCTCCACGCCACTCTGCAGATAATCCATCAGCTGCTCGTTGCGCTGCTCCAGCGTTCCTTCGTTGATATTGGTCACCAGTCGGAAGGCCTCATTCAGCACCTCCGCACTTAACATCGGGTTCAAGCGCTGCAAAGCCTCCTTCAAGTCGCTGGCATGATAAGGCAGACGGAAATCGCGCTCTACGTCATATCCGCATTCGTACTGATAACCCAACTCCTTGAATAAGGATATCAGCGTCTGCTCGTAGCTGTCCTCGGTGAACTTGTTGGTACTCATAGGCTAATATCGTCCTCTGGTTGTTATTCTTCAATTTCCCAATACCCATTTCTTTTACCATTCACTCGCTTCAGGATCTGCTTATCCTGCAAGACGATGGTAATAGATTTAACAGTTCGTTCCGATTTGCCAATCTCTGCGGCAATCTCTTTCTGAGTAGCATAACGATTCTTTTGCACTATGCGGAGCACAGCAACCTCTTCTAAAGTGCAATTTTTGCACTTTGAAGGTAGTTCTTCGCCTATTTTTGCACTTTTGACTTCCTGTTTTGCACTTTGGGGAGTAGCATCACCATCAACCTTTCCCCAATCCACATGCATAACTCTGTTTCTGAGATCATGCTCTTCGCCAAGCAACATACTACGGAAGAATCGCTCCAAATAAATCGTTGTCTCCGTGACGCCTTGAGTCAGGTCGTTATAGTTTGCTCTCACCAATGCATTGCGGAAATACCACGAGTTTTCTGCAAACACATCGTTAACAACGTTAAAGCCCAATGTGCGCAGGTATTTTATCATGAACACAGCTGTTGCGCGTGTGTTTCCTTCGCAGAAGGCATGTATCTGCCACAGGTTGGCACAGAAACGTGTCAGATGACGGATTGCCTCGTCGACATTCATCGACGAATAATCAAACTGGCGTTCCTGCCCCATATCGTAATCCAATGTTTCGCTGATGGTATCATAGCTGGCATAATATACAGTCTTACCACCCAGTACCCATTCGTTCTTCGTAATGTTATAGTCACGAATTCTACCAGCCAACTTATAAATACCATCAAATAGCCTGCGATGGATTGATATCAACTGGGCAGGTGTGAATGAGAAAGTCTTTTCTTCTATCAGTTCTGTGATACGTGCAGCCACCTTGTCAGCTTCTTCCGTACGATCATTTTCTATGTCCTTACGTCCTGAGGCCGACTTGTAATAAGAGTCTATTAGGTCTTTAGCCTCACTGATACTGATATCACCTTCAATATGTCGCTTGGCCGTATCTAACAAGTATTCAGACGTTTGAAGCCTGTCAACCTGCTGCAAACCTATAGCCACTTTCCAGGCTTCACTACGTTCGCGTTGTTGCGGCTCACCCTGTCGGATGTATTCATCCAAACCTTGAATATTATATTTCTGTTCGTCGCTCATCATACGTCTTTATCTATTGCAAAGGTACGAAAATATTTCGAGATTCTTTATTATTTTAGCTTATTTCTTTTCTACTTCATTTACTTTCAGTTCTCCAGACATCAACTTCGGAAGGAGGGTGTCACGAAGTTCCGCAAGGCGATGAAATTCGTCTTCATTATTTCTCTTTAACTCATACATTTTATCAATTATTGGTCTTATATTATCTAGGACTTCACTGGGAGGAATAGGCAAAAGTATCTTCTGCATATTAGCTTGACTTAACTTTGCTTGAACAGCACCTGTTACAAGATGCTGAATATTTGTCATTGATAACATAACATGAATCATTTCTGTACTGAAACCATTCTTTCCTTGTAAGATATGAGCATGATTGTTGACCCATAGTTTTCCCCACACATACTGCATATAAGGTAAACCGTCCTCCTTTGCAACGCTTCCGTCTTCTCCTATTAAGGTGTATATTCCATCAAAGATGTAGTTATCCACATAATCCATACATGATGTTGCACCATAGTATGGATAGATTTTTTGCATAGATTCTCTATCTTTACCAGATAAGGGTTTCCTGTACTTATCAAGTATTTCTGCGACATCGAAGAGTGTCCCCACTCCCCAGCCTTTCGGAATCATTCCCAATTCACTCTCTTCGAACTCACCATTCTTGAATGGTTCGAAGTCCACAAACCAAGACTTAAACAACGCTTGCGCCTGCTGCTCCAAATTCTCATTTATCCGCCTGTTCACCTCGATTTTGTCACCAAGAGATTTGAGGATAGAAACTATTTTATCTTGTTCTTCCAATTGTGGAAGATGGATTGTGAAATTCTCAATCATCCCTTTGGTCAGAGCATTACGAGTAGCTCCCCCTCGAGCCAATGAAAGAAGATGCTGTTTTTTGAATTGCAAATAATATAAAATGTATTCGTTGCGAACCTTTGATTTGTTTCCTCTAACAATAGACACATGCTGATTTACTCGCGCTGGTAATGCGCTATCAGGAACTATACACACCCTTGCAACAGAGTCTCCTGTTATATTTAGCAAAACGTCGTTCTTTATTACTTCAACGCCATTTAACTTGGTGGCTTGTTCATCATTAATATATGCTAATCCATCCCATGAGAACGCAAAATCTAACACATTCTGACTTCTAATCAAAGATGTTGCTCCACCAAGATAAGCTTCCTTGCCTCCCTTGGGGGTTGCCCCACTTCCAATCTTGGAGCAGATTTCTCCTAACTTATATTCTTTCCACTCTTCCATATTATTTACAAAAGATGCCAAGTAAACCTATTATCAACGCAACACCAATAGAAATCCAGGTCAACACAATTTGTGTTTTATGTCTTCTCTCTTCCTGAGTTTTGAAATCATTTAACACCAAATCTTTCAATTCTTCACTAACAGTAAACCATGCATTCATGGTTTTCTCCAAAGCTACGTATTCATCAGAGCAGGTGTATATCCAATGTGTTTGCTCTCCAGATGAAGAAAGAAGTTCTGCCCATTTGTCATTTATGAATCTAATGTATTCTTTACCATCATTTATTGAAATTAGATTTAACTGTTTCCCATATTCAGCCTTCTCTCTACCTACGACTAAAACAGGTGAAGTTTTAAATGGGATGGTAACTATTAAACTATTCTTGATAAGCACATCTATTAATGAAACTAATTCTGTAACATATCCCAAACCTTCTTTTCCATCTTCTGTATATTTTTCTTTGCTCAAGTAGATGAAATTTGGATGACTATTTGGCACAATTACAATACCTCTTTCCTCTAACAGCTTGCTTTTATTAAGAACCTCTGCTAAAGATTTAACCTCACCACTATGCTTTACGATGGTTTTTAATATTTCCTTTTCTGTCTTCTTAAATGTCATTTCCCTAATTCCTTATTGATTTGCTTGTTAATATATCCCAGAACGCCATAAAGCGGTATATTCTCCATCCAGTCCTGATCAATATAGGGCTTCATGGAACAGCGCAGACCCTTGAAATGCTCATTAGGATAATCTTCGACAATAAAACCACGAAGAGACTTGCTTCTCAGATTCTCCTCTGCCTTTACCTCAATGGGGATTATTCGCTCGTCTGTCTGCACCAGGAAGTCAATCTCCTGAGTAGAGTTTTCTTTACTAAAATAGTAGACGCTCAGATCATCGAATGTTCTAAGTTGCTCAAAAACATAATTCTCAGAGAAAGCGCCCTTGAACTCTTTAAACACATCATTGCTTGTCAGCATCAAACCAGCTGGAGCATTTGCCATTGCTCCTAAAAGTCCAATATCGAGCGTAAACAGTTTAAATGCATTAAAATCTTCGTAGAAACTTAACGGCATGGTAGGCTTACTGCAACGATGCACTTTAAATGCCAATTTCGCATCTATTAGCCATTGGATAGCTGATTCCAAATCTCGTGCACGCCCCCCAGGTTTCACGGCTCCGTAAATAAACTTTTTGTTTTCTCTGGCCAGTTGGGCTGGAATACTCTTCCATACCAGCCGTATGCGTTCTGTCTCGTTGCCAGCATGCTTGGCAAAATCGTTATCGTATGTTTTAAGGATGGCTTTTTGTATTTTCCTGATCTTATTCACATCACCATGAGTGGTATAATCCAACACAGCCTCGGGCATACCGCCAACATAGTAATATTGCCTAAGTAGTTCCTGTATCTTCGTATCAAGAATACCCATCAGTTCCCAATCACAATTGGCAATCATCTCTGACAATTTCTCCTCACCTTTGGCCCACAGGAATTCTTCAAAAGTCATGGGATACAAATAGAGGAAATTAACCTTACCCACAGGATAGGATTCGCCAGGACGATGGGTTACACCCAACAATGACCCGGCGACAACAATATGTTGATCGCGAGCATTCTCGCAGAAATATTTCAGACTGTCAAGACCTCTATAAGCCTCTTGTATTTCGTCTATAAAGATAAGCGTTTCCCCTGTAATTATAGGTTGCCCAGAAAATGCCTGGAGTGCCTGCATGATACGTTCCACATGAAGATCCTGCTGAAACAGATTTTGCATACGCTCATCGTCATGACAATTGACATAAACCAGATTTTTGAACTCATTCTTACCAAACTCTTTTAGCAGCCAAGTTTTACCTACCTGACGAGCTCCCTCAAGCACCAAAGGCTTGCGGTCTGGATCGTTTTTCCAATCTATCAGCGCATTATATAATTTCCTTTTCATGCCGATTTACACTTTTCTGGACGAATTATCGCTGCAAAGTTACACTTTTTTGGACGAACTTCCAAATGTTTTGCCAATTTTCTTGGGGAACTTTATAGCGCTTTTGCCAATTTTCTTGGGGAACTTTAGAGCACTTTTGCCAATTTTCTTAGGGAACTTTAGCTACTCAATACCAAATCCAATACTTCCTAACTGCTTCTTAATCTCGTCCTCCAAGCGATGACTCTCTTTAAAGAGACCACTCAGTTCTGAGGTCAATCGCTGCATCTTTTCTGCAAAGGGCTCACCATCATCTTCCTGCTCTGCTATACCCACATATCGCCCTGGAGTGAGAATGAAGTCCTGAGCCTTGATGTCCTGCAAGGTCTTTACGGCACAATAGCCTGCTTCGTCTTCAAGGGTGCCATTGCGGAAGGCCTCAAAAGTGTCTGCAATCTTACGGATATCGGGTTCCATCAGTTCGCGAACGGCACGAGTCACCATCGTACCCATATTACGGGCATCTATAAACAGCACCTTACCCAACTGTTGCTTATTGCGAGAGAGGAACCACAACGAAACAGGAATACCAGTGCTATAGAATAACTGGGAAGGAAGGGCAATGATACCTTCTACAAGGTCTGCTTCTACTATCTTCTGACGGATGGTTCCTTCACCTCCAGTCTGACTGCTCAATGCACCATTTGCCAATACCAAACCAATACGGCCTACTGGTGAAAGGTGGTGTATCATGTGCTGCATCCATGCAAAGTTGGCATTGCCTGCAGGGGGAATGCCAAACTTCCATCGGGCATCGTTCTCCAACTTGTCTGCTCCCCAATCGCTGAGATTGAAAGGGGGATTAGCCATGATGAAGTCAGCCTTTAGTGTGGGGTGTTGGTCATTGAAGAAGGTATCTGCATAACTCTTGCCCAGATTAGCCTCCAATCCTCGGATGGCTACATTCATATGCGCCATCTTCCAAGTACTGGGGTTTGCCTCCTGTCCATATACGCTGATATTATTGATGTCCTTCTGGTGGTTATAGATGAACTTGGCACTCTGTACGAACATACCACCTGAACCACAGCAGGGGTCATAGACACGACCTGCGTAGGGCTGCAATATCTCGACAATGGTACGGACAATGCAGCTGGGGGTATAGAATTCTCCAGCGTTCTTACCTTCCATCGAAGCGAACTTCTGCAGGCAGTATTCGTAGACGCGACCTAACAGATCTTTTTCGTCACCCGATGCCAACATGTGGATATTCGTGAAGAGATCTACCACGTCGCCCAGTCGACGCTTATCCAATTCGGGACGTGCATAGTTACCGGGCAATACGCCTTTCAGTTTGGTATTCTCACGTTCTATTGCCTCCAAAGCATCATCTATCACCTTACCAATCTGTGGGGTATGAGCTGCTAAGGATATCACCTGCCAACGAGCCTCCTGAGGGACGAAGAATACATTATCTGCCTCGTATTCATCCTTATCCTCTACGTCAGCATCTGGCTCTTCCAACAGTTCCTTGTATTTCGCCTCGAACTTATCGCTGATGTACTTCAGGAATATCAGTCCCAGAACCACACCTTCGTATTCCGAAGCATTTAGATTGCCTCGAAGCTTATCCGCAGCCCTCCATATCGCATCCTCAAATCCGATGGAGGTAGTATTTTCTTTCTTTGCCATATCTGTTTTAAGTTATTGTCCTTGCAAAGCGGCCCCGACCCTCTATTGGGCAGGGTTATTGCCACAATGCACCTGCAAAGATAGACATTATTTTTTATATTGCAAAATTTTAGAGCATAAAAAACCTCGCCGGGCTTCACAGCAGGGCGAGGGATAAACACATATTTATACCTAAAAATTGTTTGAAACGAATCACGAATCTCACGATTGGTGAAACCAAAACTATAAATAACCTATTTTGAAAGAGGAATTTATATCTATTCGATTAGTTGTTCTTTTGATTGTTATTGTTCTCTAACAGCGCCTTAACAGCCTTGTCGAAGTCACTCTCAAGCATGCGCATTTCACGTTCGCGATAGATTTCAAACTCACGCTCTGCTTTCTCGATGGCTTCCTGATGCGATACGGTACCACTGCCTTCGAGGATGTTTTTACGCAAGCGCAATATCTGATCGTCAAGAGCAGCTATCCAGTCGGCCATCGTCATGGGATTCTGCTCTAAGGCTTGGAACTCAGCGTAATCCAAGAATTGCGAGGTCAGTAAGTTCAAACGCTGCAGTTCCAACTCCGTCAGGTAGTTTTTGGCTATCTTTACATCGTCGCGAGTAACATAGTTCCCCTTGAAATTAGTCATTCCAACGAAAGGCTTCTCATTATCCACTCGCTCGTAAATCAATTCTGCTGCTGTATGCTCATGCACTGCATAGTGCATCTTGTTCTGTACGGTGGCAAAAAACTGCTTGGTAAGATTGGCACGAGGGTCGTAATCGGTAGAGGTAGCATAGATATCTGTTACCTGCTGATAGAAGTTGCGTTCACTGCTACGGATATCACGAATGCGTTGCAGCAACTCCTTGAAATAGCGGTTACGGCCTTGTTTCAGTCGCTCGTCGTCCATCGTGAAGCCCTTCTGGATATACTCATGCAAACGTTGAGTAGCCCAGCGACGGAAACGAACGGCTATAGGCGATTGAACGCGATAACCAAGGGCTATGATAACGTCGAGATTGTAATGCAGTACCTCATGAGTCTGAGTTTTGCCCTCAATAGCTCCATGCTGAGTGGTTGTTCGGAATTTCCGAACTACCACTTCTTTGTCTAGTTCCTTATCTTCAAAGATGTTTTTAAGATGCTCACTGATGTTCGATTTGCTCGACTGGTAAATCTCCACCAGTTGCGCTTGTGTCAGCCACACGTCCTCATCGGCAAACAGAGTATTCACACTCAGTTTCCCTTCATTATCTTTATATAGTATCAGTTTATTTTCTTTCTGTGACATACCGCTTTAAGTTATTAGGTGCCAAAGCTGCGGTTAAGCGAGAGCCATGATGCTCGCATCAATAGCCGCTCGCATTGCAACGCCACACTCTCAAAGAGAGAACGCCACACTCATACCTTCAGGTGTGAGAACGCAAGCAGCTTCGCATCCTTCAGGATGCAAAGATACGAATAAGTGAGCAAAATACCAAAGGAAAACTTGTTTTTCTTTGTATTTTCGAACGGAAGCATCTTCTCGCAAAGCGAAAAGATAGTGCAAATCGAACGAAAAACCAAATTTATTTGGATTTTTCTGAGATGCAGCCATTGCAACGCCACACTCTTCGAGAATTTTTTCCTTAGGTAAAAGTCGGTTCTACTGATCACTTTTTGAAGTTTCTGTATTACACATCGTTCTTAACTCCCCATGATCCGCTGTGTTGAAATCATAGACGTCGCCCTCGTTCGGGCGTCGCTCCATTCTGATGTTTAGAGTATAGTGAGTGATAACGAATTATTCGGAATCACCAAACAATTCGCGTTAAACATTGTTATCATCTCAATCTTTCTCATTTCTCGTTAATGTTTATGGTCGGGGGTTCCTTTATTATAATTTTAGAACAAATCTGAGTGCGTGCCAGTTCGAAGGAACAGGAGTGTCAACTGATTATCATTCTGTTCCCACGTCATTAACCAGTCGGGCTGTATGTGACACTCCCAAATGCCGTCCAATTTGCCCGACAACTTGTGTGGACGATACTGGGCAGGAAGTGAGCCTGTAGTCCTGAGAAGAGCAATGGCATCATAAACGAGTTTTAGGCTAAGCCCTCGCTTTAGACAGCGCTTCAAGTCTTTGTCAAAGCGTTTGGTCGTATCGACACTATACATTGTTGCTGCGGATTTTTTTGAATTCATCTTCACCAAGTACGCTCCTAAACAAATCATCCACGGAGTCATAGCGGGTAACACCGATACCCTTGTGGGCATCTTCTATGACCTTCATAGTCTTCTTATTCAGATACTTTCCTGTCTCTGGATCATAAAGTCCACTCTCGGCAGAAGATTTCTGTACCTTGACAGAAGTCACGCCTACAAGCATCTTGCAAGCGTTCTTTACCTTTGAAACCAAGCTCTCGTCTGGAACCTGTAATACTACTGTTGCCATGATAAATACGTATTTGCGTGAATATTCGGCTGCAAAGTTACGACAAGTTTTCCAATCATCCAAATATTTCTGCCAAAAACTACATCAGGGCGCAATGGGGTCAGGAGGATCTGAGGATCATGGGGAATAAGCGAGTAAAGAACCAAAGAAATAAATCAAGGGATGGCTGGTGGGCCATCCCTTGACTTGTGAAGAGGGGGTTGTGATTAACGATTCAGAGATTCGTACTCCGACTGACAGTCGAAACACGGACAGTCCTTGTGGACGTTGGGGAAGTCACGGTGGCCGATGATCTTGGCCTTGGGGTACGACCGCTTGAGATCCTCCAGCAGAAACCAGAGGGCTGCCTTCTGTTCGGGAGTACGGGTGTCGTCGTTGCGCCCTTTGTCGTTGATGCCACCGATATAGCAGACACCGATGGCATGCTCGTTGTAGTGGCGTACGTGGGCTCCAGCATACTGCTCGTTACGGCCTTCATGGATGCTGCCGTCCTGGTAGATGACCCAGTGGTAGCCTATCATGGCCCAGTTCTTGGCTTTGTGACAGCGGTCGATGTCTTCGACGGTCCATTTCCTGCTGGCTCTCGTGGCCGAGCAGTGGACGACGATGTACAGGACCTCCTTCATGGGTTTCAGTTCTTTCTTCATAACGAACACAGATTAGAAACCCATACATGACTGGACGGCGAGGGTGCCGAGGACAGAGGTGATGACTGTTGCGACGAGTTTAAGGACTTTCGCAACCTTGGTCCAGTTTACTTTGATCATAACGAACACAAATTGAACGAATTAAACGAATATTTTTCGAACACGGATGGGACGGATTTGACGGATCTTTTGTCCCGCAGAAATCACAGAAATAGCAGAAAGTTCTGAATGAAGATGACAATCTTAGTTAAGATTGCTTTGTTTGAGAACAAAGGTTATATTTTGTTTGATGAATCTTGAAAGCTCGCTTTCAGAAGTTCATCCAAGAAAATTTAACTAATCATCTACATTCTTTTCGTATATTTCGTTTATTTCGATGTTATTCAAAAATAATTCTCCAATTCTTTAATTCTTGAAGATAAAAGAGATCCGTAAGATCCGGTAGATCCGTGGTCAAGATAAAAGTCTGAGTGCAAGGACGCGCAAGATGCTTTCATGACGGAGTGTCGATTGGATAATGTGGCGCACAGGCCACCTGTTGCGTCATAGCTTTTCCCCGGACACGCCCTTACCTCAGACCTCAGACATCACTAGGCGTTGCCTAGTTGACCTTCGGTCGACTAATGGGCGCGACTCGGTAGAATTGAAGCGAGCTTCATTCTACTCTCGCTGCTACATCAGTTCTGATCCATGCCGCCACCGGGATTACCGCTGCCCTTGGTGTAAGTGCGGCTGGTGACCTCAGAGCTTACACCGTCCTTGATGGCGATAGCCTTCAGGGTAGTGGTCTCAGAGAAGGTCAGAGGCTCAGCATACTGGGTGCTCTCAGCGCTAGGCGTGGTGCCGTCTACGGTGTAGTAGATGCTAGCTCCGTCGGGACCAGAGATGGTTACCTGAGTGCTCTCAGTGAACGGAGTCTCACCGGTGAACTGAGGAGCGGCCACCGTTGATGGTTCAGGGTCAGAGCTACCGCTGTTGTCACCACCGGTATTCGTGTCATTCGTGGGATTCGTGTTCGAACCACCGGCGTTTGAACCACTTGAACCATTCGAACCGCTCTGCGAGCTGGAAGTCTTCGCCTTCGACTCCACGAGGTCCTTGACGTTCATGAACGAGGCCTTCTTCTTCAGCATCTTTGAAGAGAGGTTGTTGACATCGGTACGACTCGGAGCGAAGCAGAGGAACAGACCGTTGATGTTCACTCCGAGGTTGAAGTCCTCCTCCTTGTTGGCACCGGTGCTCTTGACAGAGAGATAGAACACGCCGAGTTCACCGAACTGGACCTTCTTACCCTCCAGGAGCTGTTCGAGCATACAGTTCTGCAGCTTGTTGGCAACGCCGAGGCAGACATCCTCACCATAGACGGAGTTGTGCTCCGACATGTGCTTACAGAGCTCTGCGTAGCTCATGGTCTTGGTACTGACCACACGACCGTACCACTTGCCGAAGGCCGCGGTCTTGTCGTTCTTGTTTTGAGAAACTTTAATTAGTACAGGCATAAATTACATTGAACATTAAACATTGAACATTAGCTGCGCGCTGGCTTATGTTATCAATGATTTTCATTGACACTGCAAAGATACTACATTTAGAAAGTGCGTTGACGAAATAAGAAGAACTCTGACGAACATTGACGAAATAAGAATAATTTCGCACGCAGATTTTTAAAAGTCCCGCAGAAATAAAAGAAATTACAGAAATATTATTTTCGAACACAAATAATACGAATTTAAAGAGGTAGATTCTTCAGATGATGAGTTAATGTTTCTTTGAAGAACTTCTGAGAACGAGTTCTCGAGATTCTTCCAATAAATATCAACCTTTGTTCAAAACAAAGCAGTCATAGCAATGACTGTCATCTGATAGAATCGTCATCCACTTAACATTTCCTTTATTTCCTTTCTTTCTGCGGGACATTAACCTTCAACGGAATTTGATATGCTTCTTTGGAGGGTCTGAGTCTTCGGGAGGTAGCGTGATGTTGTAGTTGCGGCAGACGTATTCGAGGGCTTTACCACGAAGGGTATGGGCACTGGGAGGACTGCCTAGTTGCGCGAGATCTTCGCGACAGGTACAGAGATAACGATAGAAGGTGGAGTATGATACATCGGCCAATTCGGCCAGTTCTGATTTTTTATAAGTTCTATTCATAATGATATTGAATTAGAATGGTTTGCACGCAGAATTCGAGGGGAATTTACGCAGAATTCGATGCGTTTGCACGCAGAATGCTATTGGTCCCGCAGATAGAGCAGAATACGCAGATATAAGGTGGTAGAATTCTTTCAGATGATGATATTTTTCTTTGACTGAAGTGCTTATGAAAACGAGTTTTCGATACACTTCCGACAAATAAAAACCTTTGTTTGTGAACAAAGCTGTCATAGTAATGACTGTCATCTGATAGAACTGGGTTCGAATCATTTCTGCGATTTCCGCGGGACATTGAATAAAAAATCCACGAGGTCGATATGACGTTGTTTCTGGGCGGGGGTGGCCTGGTTCTCGAGGTATGCCGAGCACTCTATGTCGAGGCGGTAGTTGCGGCGGGCAAGGTCACAGATGTCGTTCCAGCAACAGTAGTTCGCCATGGTCTCATCGGTGCTTGGGAATACCTTGACCTTCCGGCCTTTCAGGGGGATGAGCAGGTCGATGCTAAAACAGCTGTTCGACATGGTGGCCAGCCAGATGTTTTCCGGAAAGATCTCGCTAAGTATCACCGCAGACCGTTGCGACTCGACAATAGCGACAGCCTTCAGCGTCACCCTTTCTGTGCTTTCTGTGTTTTTTGCGGGACCAATCAGATGCAGCCCGAACAGACAGTGCTGGACGCGCCAGTATCTGAGGAGCTCCGGTTCGCGGGCTTTGAGCAGAGTGGACACCCAGACATCGCCGAGGAGTCCGTCACGAACGGTGCCACACTCGTCAATCATCCAGAAGATGGTCTTGCCGCTCTTGCTCTTGCCCAGGCGGTATTGCTCTGCGGCATGGCGCATCTGGGCCTCAGTGAGGATGGGCTTTCCGTCCGGCTGGTGACTGCCGTCGGTGACCCATAGACAGAAGTCGGAGTCGTATTCCACCGTCACCAGCGGCTTGCGGGGCCGTGGGGTAGGGAACGCCGGCGAGAGAATGTCTTTCAGTTTCGTCATCGCGTGAGAGAATTATAAATTAATTATTTTAAAATTTTAATTTAATTTTTGCCCCTGTATAGGGGGGCAAAAATAATTAATTGAATATAATTGAGATTGATTGAATTCAGAAGGGTAGTCCTTCGGTCTTCAGCTCGACCCATGTGTCGCCCTTTTCGGGGTGCTTGAACTCCACAATGATGCCAGCCTCGCAGGCCTCTTTGTAGCGACAGTAGTAGTATTCTTTGTCCTGGATTCTACTAATCCGCAGGGCGGCTCCCATCACTTGGGCATATGGTCGCTGGGTACGGTTCTCGAAAGCATCGCGGAAGAGCTTGGCAAGGTTCCATTCCCATGGGCATTTCCCGGCTTTGCCGTTTTTCTCGTGGAAGATGAGATAGTCGCGGTTAAACGCCTCCCACTTCACCTCCGGCGCGACGGCTACCGTGCCTGTGGCCGTTGGTGTCGCACCCTGTTTAGCCTTACGGGATTGTGCGTCGGGCTTGCTGCACTGTTCGGGCAGATTATTGTCGTTCAGCCGGTAGTAGAGTTTGCGACGGGCACGCTTCTTACGTGACATAGCGTGTTTGATGACAAAGGTCTCCTCGCCGTCTTCGTCATCATCCTTACCGCCCATCACCTCACACTCGAAGGCTTCGAAGGCCTTGTTGGACAGTTCCGTACCGATGCTGCCACGCATATTACGGTCGGCCTCACTCTTGTTCTGGTGGAGCACGTTGACAATGCAGCATTTGTTGAGCTGTGAACACAGCATCAGGTCTTCGGTGGTCACCGACGCCTGTGTGGCATCGTTGATGTCGAGCATCAGGTCTTTCATGCCGTTCAGGATTACGAGGTCGGGCTGGTAGCGCTGAATGGCGAATGTCAGCAGCTCCTTGCGCTTCTCCCAGCCGATGCCTCGGACGTTCAGCACATAGAACTTATCGTCAAACGGATATTCCTTGCCGTCTTTGTCAATATATGCGACAACCTCTTCCGTCTGCCCTCTTACCTCTTCCTTCTGACATCGGATTGTTATTCCTGCCATCGGCATGATACGGTTGACCAGGATATCCTGCGTGCTCTGTTCCGACTGCTCCGTGTCGAACCATAATACGGTAAGCGGTTCTGCGTCAATACGTTTCAGTGCGAGCTGTTCGCCATTCAGGGCACAAGCCATTATCATCGACATGAATATCGTCTTGCCGGATTTAGCTTTGCCGGTGCCTGCCACGAGTTCACAGATAGGCATACATGGAGTACCGTTGAATGTAAATAAAAATCGCATTGGCGGTAGCTCCTTGGTCGGGGTGATGCGATGCTCGTCACACAGCCTTGCCAGCACCTCCATGTCTTCGGACATTTCGCAGGCTTCTTCCAACTGTTCGTCAGGGAGTATGGTCTCCCCCTTGGGCAGTTCCTCTCTGACACTGTTGATTGCGGTATTGTTCATAGTTGTATGGTTTTAGCGTGACTCTCCATAATGGCCTCGGCAGAGTAGTCCTCCAACTCTCCCACATAAAGAATGTATTCATACAATGCCTTGAAAAGATCATGCAATTTTTCCTGCGACAGTACTATGGCCAAGTAGAGGAACAGACGGGCCATCGTCGTACTCTTCATGCTGAACAGGTTCTGCCTGTTGAGCGTTTTCGGACTGAAGTGTCCCATCGTGTAGAACTCCCCCTTGCGGAGGTTGATGTCTTTACTCTCGATCGTGCTGAGAATGATGTCAGCAATTTTTGTCAGAAAATCTTTTTCTGTTGTCATTGTTATTTTGTTTTAAACAGTTATTAATGCGGGGAAGGCCTACCTTCGCCCATTGTCGAGGTAAAGTTCTGTATAAAACAATAAAACAATTTCCGCTATAAGGAAAATATCCAGTCATGCGCCCACTTGTATTAACCTTTTATAACGAGATTAACAGCAGTTAACGCGTAAATCGAATAACGATTTCATTTTTCCGCGACCTCGTCATTATGCCGATGAGGATGGATATGGCATGGAGGATAATGACGAGGTAAAGGTGTATTGCGTCCTAGATGACAATTTGCAGGTTGTTAGACCATTTGGCCCCGTTGATGATGTTACTGAACTGTTGAACAAGATGAGACGAGAAAAGAAAGAGGTCAAATAGAGGGGAAATTTTTTTACCCTCCTTCGCAAGGTAATCCTCCCCCCACCATAAGGGTAGGGGGGATAATAAGTCGAAATGGGGGAGCTTTCCCCTTGGGTTAGATGCTCCAGGACATGCCCTCTGTAAATCTTTTGGAAAAATCGTCGTATGCTTTATCCTTTTCGCTGATACCGCAATCCCGTGCAGTATCTTTCCAATTCTTCATGTTCTGCGTAACATCTTTGATGATGTCAAAAGCTGCTTCTTTATCAAGCTTATATAGCTTATGCGCCTTGAATAAGTTGTCAAGACTTGATGCGTTTGACACGCCATCAATGAGCAGGCTATGAGTATGACCGACCGAAGGGTTTATATCATAAACAGGTGATAATTCCCATCCTTTCTTGGTGAGTAGAAAGGAATGGTTCTTCAGATGGTCATCTGTATTACCGATACAAATCGTGTATGCTATGCGACGATACAGCTCCTGAAGTGACTTTTCGACATCTGTACCATTTGAGACAATAAAATCGGCTATTTCAGGGTATGCGTAATATCTTTTATGTGTGTCTTCCTGCGTCAATCCAAGCAGGTTCAGTGCAGAAGCCATATGTATACGTTTTCCGTCGGGTGTCCGGTCAAATCGTTTTGAAAGAAAGACGTCATGTCCTGAACTGAGCGAAATCAGTTTGATCGTGGCAATATTTATACCACACTGCTCTGCCATCTTGTTGGCAAAAAACTCCCATCTGCAATCATTCCACCTATCTGTGGTTGAAGGAAACTTTGCTATATAAAGACTGTTCTCGTCGGAAACACATGCCTTTGGTCTTGCACCACCGACAGAAGTTCCCGGTTTGAGCAGCCGCTCAAGCCATCTGTTGTCCGGTTCTTCACTCTTGAACTCGCTTTCCTCCACTTTTTTTGCTGCTTCGAAAAGCATTTCTAAACTTAATATTGGTGGAACCTGAAATTCGTCCGACACGTTCAGGTATAGCCCTGTGTCAATATCCTTAAAGCGGAACCCTCCAATGCGCAAGGAATCTTCCACGCCTTTAAGATATACCCAATCTGACAGGTTGTATGTCAGCCTTCCTTTTGTGCTATTGGTCTGTCTCTCTTTCAGTTCGATAAGCGTACGACCCCAAAAGTCTGGCAGGCAATCTGCAAAGCAACCGAATATTTCGCCATCAGGTTGTGTGTGTTGCTTACCTGTAAAAGGTTGTAAGTCTCCACCTAGAATAATGTCGGAATGCTTCTTTATCCACTCCTTCGTATATTCAAAGGTGAAAACATCTTTTCCTCCCAGTTGGTCATAACTGAGGTAGCCTATCGTCTCTTCATTTTCTAACCAGTCAAAACTGGCGACCACTTCAAGTGTTTCCATAACCCAGATAAACTATTTCTTCGATGCTCTTTTTTTGTTCTTCACCTCTATGTCTTGAATGACATGTCCGAGTTTATCATCACGTGCAAGCAACAAAATGTCATCACCTAATTGAAGCGCATAGAGTATTCTGCATAAGATGCCTACAGATACCGTCGGTAATCCCTTTTCAAGTTTTGCAACAGTCAGTCGGCTGCATTGCGCCCTTTCTGCAACCTGCTCAATACTTAGGTCCCGACGCAGACGCGCCAAACGTAACTGCTCGCCTACAATAGAAAGATTCTCAGCCAACTTCATTGGCAACCAGTTTGATTTACTAAATTTCGTCATAATGTATCTTTTAGGCTGCAAATATATGAAATAAAATCTGTTTTATGATACATTATGGCAAAAAAATATCATTTTGTATTCATATTCAATACAAATCCTCCTCTCCCCACCATAAGTGCGGGTGGGGTAGCCGTCTGTCGTGACACTATCAGCCGATAAGCTTGTATTTATCGATTGCTTGGGAGGTTTTTTGGCGGCCAATAGCAATGAGCTTTTCGGACTTGTCGAAGTCAAAGGTTCCATAGCGGTTCATCTGAATATCTACTAATATGTCGGGGTTCGTCAGCTTCGCCATGAGGATGGAGTTTTGTCGGATCATCAGAGAACTGGCGCGGGAAAGGACGGTGTAATAGTTGAACTCGATATTATCCGGTATCAGCATATCGAGGATCTTTGATTTCAGCGATTTGTCGTGTTTTTGAATGGCAGTCAGCCTTTGCAGTTCATCCCACTGCGCCTTGTAGTCATGGCCGCTCACGTCAACCCCAACAAGAATATCTCCAGCCTGTCGCTTGACACGATTCAACGGGAGTGGATTGATGATGCCGCCGTCAATCAGTATCATGTCATGGAGTGTCACTGGTTCGTAGAAAGAGGGTAGGGATATGCTGGCACGTATGGCCTTAAACAAACTTCCTTTGCGGAACATCACTTCGCGCCCTGCCTTCAAGTCTGTGGCAACGGCACAATAGGGAATTGGTAAATCCTCAATGTTCACGTCTGGCACGAACTCCATGATGGCCTCGATGATACGGGTTCCTTTGACGATATGGTTGAGTGACAGCGAGAAATCGATGAGCCCCAGCATTTTCTTCCTATCGATGGTTTTCATCCATTCACGAAACTCGTTCAGCTTGCCTGCTGCATAGACTCCACCGATAAGTGCCCCCATGGAACACCCGGCAATGGAACTGATATGGTAGCCTTGTGCCTCGAGTTCTTCGATGGCACCGATATGTGCCAGACCTCTTGCACCACCACTTGACAGTGCCAGCGCTACATTCTTCGTCTTTGTCAACTCTTCTTTTTCCATAAAAACATTTAATCGTTTGCAAATATAGCGATAAAAAGTGAATAAGAGTCATTATTGCCTTCAAATTTACATTACTTTAATGGAAAAAAGAAGGAATGACTGCATTTTACAGCCATTCCTTCTTAAAAGTAAGCCACGAGAAATCCTCTATGTGAGGACCATCGTGCCAATATTCATAGAAATCTTGTGAACACGGAGGGAGATCGTCGCCCTGGCCTTCACGGAATATCTGTTCGGTTTCCTGTTCAGCCTTGAACTCCATCATTTTCTCCTCCCATTCACCAATCAACTCATCGTAGTAGCCATCAAACTTGTCTTCATACAAGTAATAGTAGCATGTTCCGAAATAACGGCTTGTCAGATACTCAATGCGCTCGTCCCACCTATCATATTCGGGGTATCCCAGTGCTCTCCAAAGTTGGCTACAGCGACGATCGAGCAGTTCACACTCTGTTTCTGAGATCACATCCCGCAGCCGTACGCGGTCATTGTCAAACCAGACATAGCGCCAGTCGTCATAGTCTTTATCTTCGATCAGACTAGCTGTGAACAGCCAGACCTTACGTGCCCACCAGAAGTGACCCGTCTCGGCACAGAGGTCGCCGATGCGCATCCCTCTCATAAACTTCCATTTACAACTCTCAGCACAACGAATGGGATGTATTGCGCTGTTTACAATGTCCTTCAGCAGTCGCGCTTCCAGATGAGTCACAACACCATTGGGCGTGCAGCTGCACACCCTGTAGGGAATTCTTCTTCTCATGTGTATCGTTGTCTAAAATCCTATTTTTGTTTTCTGACGAGGAACCTCAATGGAAACGATGTCCTCTGGTGTAAGAGAAAGCAGCTCAGACTTCCCGCTTGACTGCTGTTTCACACATCGGGAAGCATGCTGGATATAGATACGCTCTAGTTGGTTGCCGATGAAGCGTGCATTCCCCCACGTTTGAGGATCGCGAGACTGATAGGCAGCCGAAAGGATGCTAACATATTTTTTCCATGCCTCGGTTGTAAATGTGTAATGGTAGTCTTCCACACGACGTTTCGTGATTTCCAACAACTCGTCGATGGTAAAGTCAGGGAACTCAAACTTGTTTGGGAAACGTGATTGTAACCCGGGATTGAGGTCGAGCAGTTTCTTCATGGGCTCCTTATACCCACACAACACGATGGCTATGTCGCGCTGAGTTTCGTCGGCAAGGACATTCATCAGCAACTGTATCACCATCTTACCGGGGTCGTTCGCATTAGATCCGTTCAGCAGGTAGGCCTCGTCAATCATCAGCACACCGCCTTTGGCGATTTCCAACACTTGCCGCATAGACCGTTCCTCGTCGCCCCATAGGGTGCCGATGAAGGTACCGCGGTCGCATACCACCACGTGGCCTTTCGACAATGCTCCCGCCTTGCGCAACAGCGAACCGAAGATTTTGCATACTGTTGTCTTGCCGGTACCAGGACGTCCCAGAAACACGCTGTGCAGCGACACCTCATGCTGTTTGTTGTCGGGGAACATCTCGCGCATCATCTTGTTATAGCTGGTCAGCGCCACCAGTTCGTCCATTCTCCGCTTGATGTCGCTGCAGCCCACCAGCTTGTCCAGCTCCTCGCGAGGGTTGGCGATGGGCCGCAGGATTTCCACCTTCACGCTGATGTTGCCATTCTGCTCTATCTCGCCGTCAGGTAATACAATGTTCTCCGGAGTGTCGTCTTCTGATTTCTCGGAAGTCGGTTCGTCGTTTTCCGGAGTATCGTCGTCCTTTGGTGTCTCACCGCCTTCCTCGAATTCGTGATTGATAAATTCCTTCAATAGCCGTTCGAATTCCTCGTCATTCGGTTCTTCCTCCTTAACGGGCTCCTCTTCTTCCTCCTCCATTTTGGGGGTCTCGTTTACCGCTGCGTCGAAATAAATTTTCCCACGCAGGTCTTCGTCGTTGTTCACCCCGGCCTTACGGTGTCCCAGACTCACGAAACCGTCAATCACCTTCATGTCGTTGAATTCCCACACCAGCTCCAGTTCCTCGGCGTTCGTAATCTTTGCCTCCGTCAGCATCACACCGTACACCTTCAAGTCGATGTGCTGTTTCTGCAGACGCTCTTTCACTATCTGCATTGTCTCCTTCAGTTTCCACACCCTGCCCTCGTGCGGTTCACAGCCGGGGTAATAAACTATCGGTTCCATATCCACTGATTCCACGCATGTCCTGTCCTCATAGTTGTCGTAGCAGTCAATGCACACTACCACCATATTCGTTGCATCGCAATAAATATATACGTCATCATCATTCATGAACGGTGCAAAGCCTTTCAGCCGGTTCGAATATACGGCATAGTTCACCGCCATAGCCTCCATGTGTTTCCAAATAGTCGTTTTGGTCTGTTTTCTAAAGTCACGAATCAATCTATTCCTGTTTCTCATAATCAAACATCATTCTATCACAGTAATATACTATATAAATAAGGTATAAGCCCCGGCGATAGGGGCGCAAGAGTCATCAGGCACAGTGCCGAAGCACCAGCCTTTAATACCACAGAGTCTTCCTTTCAGATTACTCTATCACAAACCCTAACATTGTAGCAATATGTCAAAGAACGCGCAAGCCGAATGCAAAGTGAAAGCTTGCTTTCATGCTTTGCTGAGGCGCAGCCGTTTTTCGAGACGAAGTCTCAAAGACCGCACATAACGACAAGGTACAATCCACCCGTCGGTGCTCAGATTCAGTTTTCTTACCTCATCATCGAACCGCTCGGCACTTGGCTGTTTCCTTTGTCATCATGTTCATTCTTGCTACAATTTTAATTTTGATTAGTGATAGAATTATGTAATTCGCCTGCAAAAGTAGCGAAAATTCCCATTCCCACCAAATGTTTTTGGGAAAATTTTGAGGTCTCTATAAATATATTTTTTCAGGTGATAGAAACTAAGAGTTTGATGGCTCTTTATATGATAATGGGGATTAGTATCCATTTGTATTTCTTCCAGTTTGACGTGACACGTTCTAAAGGCAGTAAATAATAAACACTCTTCATATATTTTTGCTTGTTTTAAAATGTTATCACTATCTTTCTCCCAAGGAAAAAATTCTCGAAGAGTGTGGCAATGCAATCTTCCGTTGACATTCGTCGACCTCAAACGCGACTCGGCCATTTATGCAAGCATAATGGCACTCGCTGCTTTTTCGGTTCGAAAATACAAAGAAAAATTCATTTTCCTTTGGTATTTTGCTCACTTATTCGTATCTTTTTCCCAAGGAAAAAATAGGCTGCATCTCAGAAAAATCCAAATAAATTTGGTTTTTCGTTCGATTTGCACTATCTTTGCAGGCAACTATCACAAATCTATCAATAATAAAAAACAATGAAAAGAACAATTCTACTCTTTCTGTCGGTTATGATGACTGTCATCATGACGGCAGGCGACGTGACGCCCCAGCAGGCACTGCAGCAGGCTCAGAAATTCCTGCAACAGACGCCGTCGGGCATGAAGAGGAGTCAGGCTGAGGTTCCCCAGCTGAAGATGGTGGGACGCGTCAGCGGACTCTATGTGTTTAACGCAGAACAGAACCAGGGCTATGTCATCGTGTCGAATGACGACCGCACGACACCCATTCTGGGCTATAGTGAGACGGGCACCCTCGACCCGGACAACATGCCATGCAACATGCGTGCATGGCTGCAGGGTTATGCCGACGAGATTGCGTGGCTGAACGAGCACAACATCCAGCCCATAACAGTTCCTGTCGTCCGCCGCACTCCGTCCGCTGTCAAGACACCCATTGCCCCGCTGGTGAAGACGCATTGGGATCAGGAATCGCCCTACAATGACAACTGCCCAAAATATGAAAGTGATAATAAATCTGTCACAGGTTGTGTGGCTACCGCTATGGCTCAGGTGATGAAGTACCATGAGTATGCCAATATGACTGGAGATATTCCTGGATATGATACAGACTTCCGAGGCTCGTCGTGTATTGCGGTAAGTACATTGACTGCCACGTCCTTTGATTGGGGCAATATGTTGAATGATTATACCAACAGCGCGACAGATACCCAGAAGTCTGCCGTTGCCAAGCTAATGCAATATTGTGGCGCTTCCGTCAAGATGCACTATGGCTCGGTATCATCATCTAATACTACAGAAGTGGTGACAGCTCTCAAGACCTATTTCGGTTATAACAGCACTGCTCAGATGGTTGTACGCAGTCTATATACTTATAACGAATGGATAGAGCTTATCTACAATGAGCTGAAGCAGCACCGTCCTGTTGTTTATGGCGGTCAGTCGTCGGGTGGTGGTCACGAATTCGTTTGCGACGGTTATCAAGGTGAGGACTATTTCCATATCAACTGGGGTTGGGGTGGTATGAGTGACAATTACTTCAAGCTCTCTGCCCTCGACTCTGACCACCAGGGTATTGGCGGCAGCAGCTCTACTGACGGCTATCATTACGGTCAGGACGCTGTCGTCGGTGTGCAGAAACCTACAGACGGGGGTACAGTTTTAAATATTACTACTCATTTGCCGAATCTTTCGGTAACCGCCATTAGTGGTCCGACTTCTGCTACTGCAGGTCAGGAAGTGACCTATACACTTACTGTCGAAAACAACGCTTCACTAGACTATAGCGGTGATATTTATCTTGGTATTAGGTACGGAGATAACGAGCCTTATAGTTATGGCCTGCTTTCCGGTGACCTCTTTAATATTCCAGCTGGGGGTTCTAAAGATTGTGCTATAAAAACGACTTTTGGATCTGCAGGAACTTATAAGTTGGTATTCTTCTGGCCTAATAGTGAAGGCAGCTATAATACGTATGGTGATGTTTTAACAACCGTTACGGTTTCGTCAGGCAAGCCCAGGACCAGCGATTTAGACCTAACCACCACAATTAAGCAAATCGAAACCTGTAGTGATAACAATTTCTACGGCACAACATTGAAGGGCGTTTTGACCGTTTCAAATCCCAGTACCGACTATGATTTTGAAGGTTATTATGAGTGGATGGTGAGTGGAGATGCTAAGGTATTTGGTTCTAAACATACTTACATTCCTGCCGGAGGTAGCATCGATGTTCCATTTGAAGCTAGTGGCAGAACAATCAATACCGATTATCCATTACAGGTTTGCTATTTAAAAGATAGCGATTGGACAGCCTGGAATGTCCTTGCCACGCTTACTTGTAAGCCCGCAATAGTTACTATTGATGCATCGGGGAATAAGACGGTCATTCAACCGGCAAATTCTTACACTGTTCCTGATAATGTCGTTTCTGTAGAAATGACAGGAGCAGGCGTGGCCTCCGTCACCAAGAACAGCAATCCTAACACGCTATATATCCTTGGTTCAAGTGATGCTGCTCCAGCCGGATTAACCAACGTTGTCAGATTCAATGGTACGACTTATTCGGCTTCAAGCATCACACTCACTGATGGTTATAACTTCGCTTCGCCTGTCGATTTCACGGCTACGAACATCGTGTTTAACTACACGTTCACGAAGGGCGCAGACGGATCGAAAGGTTGGAACACCATTATGTTGCCTTTCGACGTGACGTCAGTGACAGCCGATGCTGTGGCTATCGACTGGTTCCATAATAGTGGTGAAACAGGAAAGCAGTTCTGGTTGAAGGAGTTCGTCAGCGACGAACCTGGCGTTGTGAACTTCGACTTTGTCTCTGGCACCACCATGAAGGCTAATACACCGTATATCGTTGCCTTCCCAGGTGACCATTGGGGCGCTGCCTACGATCTCAGTACAAAGGCCATCAAGTTCGTCGGTGAGACCAACACCACCGTTCACAAGAGCGACGCAGTATCGTCTGTCACAGGTGCTAACTACCGCTTCATCGGTAATACGCTGACGGATGCTACCAACAACATTTACACCATTAACGACGATGGTGACAAGTTTGTGGCGGGTAATGGCAGTGCTCCTTTCCGTGCCTACTTCAAACCAGGCATCTTCGACCCCACACTGGGTAGTCTCGGCATTGGTAGTGGTGGTGAAACGACGGGAATTGAAACGATGTCTGAGGTCAGAGGTGTGATGTCTGATGTATGGTACGACCTGCAAGGCCGTCGCGTCGAGAATCCCACCAAAGGTGTGTATATCAAGAATGGCCGTAAGGTCGTGATTAAGTAATCAATAATTTAAGAGTACATAACATGAAAAAGTTATATATTAAACCCGCAATGAGCGTTTATCCGTTGCCCACCATGCAGTTGTTGGCAGGTAGCGGACCTAATGGCAATAGTCAACAAGACCCCAGTCTGGCTCCCCTGTTCGACGACGATTTTGATTCTGCCCTGGGCTTTGATGAGTTTTAGGCAGGAATGAATACAATCATAACGGGTCCACCAAACGATGGGCCCGTTATTTTTGGAGGATTATGGAGAATCTTTACGTTACTTTGTCATCTGCAGTTTGCATTTTGGCGGTCCGTTGGAGTCGTAGCGCTGGAAAAGTTTTAAAAACCGTGAAAAGTTCAGAATCTGTGGCTTTTGCGTTTGGACGTTTGGAAAGAAATTACTAACTTTGCAGTCGAAAATTTCTAATTCATCTAACATATTATTAAGAATTATGGTTAATTACAAGGATTTAGGTCTCGTGAATACTCGCGAGATGTTTAAGAGAGCAGTTGCTGGCGGCTATGCTATTCCCGCATTCAACTTTAACACTATGGAGCAGATGCAGGCTATCGTTCAGGCTGCTGTTGAGACTAAGTCTCCTGTTATCATGCAGGTGTCTAAGGGTGCTCGTAACTATGCTAACGCTACTATCCTGCGTTACATGGCTGAGGGTGCTGTGGCTTATGCTAAGGAACTGGGTTGTGAGCATCCTGAGATTGTGCTGCACCTGGACCACGGTGATAGCTTCGAGCTCTGCAAGGACTGCATCGACATGGGCTTCTCTTCTGTCATGATTGATGGTTCTTCACTGCCTTATGAGGACAATATCGCACTCACCAAGAAGGTTGTTGAGTATGCTCACCAGTACGACGTGACCGTTGAGGCTGAGCTGGGTGTGTTGGCTGGCGTAGAGGACGAGGTGCAGGCTGAGGAGTCTCACTACACCAAGCCCGAAGAGGTTATTGACTTCGCTACCCGTACAGGTTGCGACTCACTGGCTATCTCTATCGGTACTTCTCACGGAGCTTACAAGTTCAAGCCCGAGCAGTGCACACGCGACCCGAAGACCGGCAAGTTGGTTCCTCCTCCATTGGCATTCGACGTGCTGCATGAGATTGAGAAGAAGCTTCCTGGATTCCCCATCGTACTCCATGGGTCTTCTTCTGTTCCTCAGGACGAGGTTGATACCATCAATAAGTTCGGTGGTAACCTGCCCGACGCAGTAGGCATCCCCGAGGAGCAGCTTCGCGAGGCTTCTAAGAGTGCTGTCTGCAAGATCAACATCGACTCAGATTCTCGTCTGGCTATGACGGCTGCTATCCGCCAGTATTTGGCAGAGCATCCTGATCACTTCGATCCTCGTCAGTATCTGAAGCCCGCTCGTGAGAACATGAAGAAGATGTACATCCACAAGATTGTGAATGTGCTCGGTTCTGACGGTAAGCTCGCTCAGTGCTAATAACTCGCTGAACAGGGGAAACCCAAAGCAATAACCCGGTCGCGGATGGCGTCAAGCTGTTCGCGACTGGCTTTTTCTAAACCCTTGGTGGGTGTTTCGCGGTCGATGGTATAGACCATGACCTGCTGGGGGCGAATCTCACGGATGGCGTCGAGCCAAGGGGCGACGAATTCCTCACCGGTATTATCGACATTGACCATTGACCATTGACCATTGACCATTGAACTTATGGTGCCGCGCATAAACATCGTCTGGATGATGATGTGGCCGTTGAAGGCTTTCATGCGTTCGATGATCTGCCGGACGTCGTAGGCGGTGTTTGGGCGGTCCACCTTATTAATATATATGGGGTCGACGGTGTCCAGTTTGAGGATGTTGTTGTCGACACGCATCAGTGCGTCGTGTACCGACTGACGATGGATCATGGTAGAGTTGGAGAGCACGCTGACCTTCGCCTTGGGACAGTATTTGTCGCGCAGACGAATGGTATCATCGATGATGTCGGCAAACTGCGGATGACACGTGGGTTCACCATTACCCGCAAAGGTCAGCACGTCAGGCAGTTGGCCGCTGGCCGTCATCTCCTGCAGTTTCTCCTCGAGCTTCTGGGAAACCTGGTCAGGAGTTGACAGGGGTAGGGTAGGACGGTGGTCACGATTGAAACCACACTCGCAGTAGATGCAGTCGAAGCTGCAAACCTTGCCGTCGGCGGGCAGGAGATTGATGCCCAGCGAAATGCCTAAGCGACGGCTATGAACAGGCCCGAAAATGGGCGAAGGATAAATAACTGTACTCATAATGATTGCAAAATTACAAAATAAATCTAAAAGTTGTGCTTTGTTTCATATTTATTTTGTAATTTTGCACGAAATTAGGTGTATTACGTCTAAATGAGACTATGAGTAAGAAGCGAAAAAAGGCCCGCAACCATCGTGGTATGCAGGTTGTTACCTTATGTATAAGTACCACGATGGTGCTTATCCTGCTGGGTATGGTGGTGTTCTTCGTGCTGTCGGCACATAACCTGTCGGCACATATGAAGGAGCACTTGACGGTGACGGTAATGCTGAAGGATTCGGTGACGGTGAACGACGCCAAACTTTTCTGTCGTGACCTGTATCACCGTCCCTATTCACATAACATCGATTACATCAGCAAGGAACAGGCCCAGCGTGAGCAGGTGAAGGAATTGGGCAGCGATCCAACGGACTTCCTGGGCTTCAACCCCTTCTCGGCAACGCTGGAGATTCAGTTGGCAGCCGACTATGCCAACCGTGACTCGCTGAAATGGATAGCAAAGGAACTGAGAAAGGACTCCCGCGTCAGTGACTTGACGTATATGGAAGACCTGATGGACCGTGTGAACGTCAATCTGAGCCGTGTCAGTGTGATATTGTTGATTCTGGCCGTGCTGTTGACGTTTGTGTCGTTCTCGCTCATTAGCAATACGGTACGTCTGAGCGTCTATGCCCGTCGATTCCTTATCCACACCATGAAACTGGTTGGTGCCTCGTGGGGATTCATTCGCAGGCCCTTCCTGAAGCAGGCCATATGGATTGGTATCATTGCCGCCATATTGGCTATCTGTGTGCTGGGACTTGGCATCTATGGCCTCTACCTGAAACAGCCTGGTTTTGAGGAAATCGTGACGTGGGAGGTACTGGTGATTACTGGTGTCGCCGTGTTGCTGTTCGGCATTGTGATTACTGTGCTGTGTGCTTGGCTGGCAGTGAACAAGTTCCTGAGAATGACGGCAGGAGAGTTGTATAAGATATAGTTGAGAGTTGATAGATTATAGTTAAGAGTTTAGAGATATATTATGAATAAGAGAGATTTTGCTTTTGACCGCATGAATTATATTCTGCTGGCCATTGGTATGGCAGTGGTTGTTATCGGTTTTCTGCTGATGAGCGGTTCCGGTAGCAATGAGACAACTTACGATCCAGACATTTTCAGTGCCCGTCGTATCAAGGTGGCTCCGATAGTTTGTCTGCTGGGTTTTGTGTCGATGATTTATGCTGTCGTGCGTCGTCCGAAGACCGATGCCACAGAAGAGAAGGAGGTAGCAGAATGACTTGGTTGGAGACCGTTATCATTGCCATTGTCGAGGGACTGACAGAATTTCTGCCTGTATCATCGACAGGACACATGATTATCACGCAAAACCTGTTGGGCATCGAACAGGGTGACCCGTTTGTCCACGCCTTCACATTCATCATCCAGTTTGGTGCCATCCTGTCGGTGGTATGTCTCTATTGGAAGCGTTTCTTCCAGTTTGACAACAGCCCGGCCCCTGCAGGTAGCAGCATGTGGCAGAAACTGAAGCATAAGTACTATTTCTACTGGCTGCTCATCGTGGGTGTGTTGCCTGCGGTGGTTATCGGACTGTTGGCCAAGAAGTCGGGACTGCTCGACTGGTTGCTCGACTCCGTGCTGGTGGTAGCCATCATGCTGGTCGTCGGTGGCGTATTCATGCTGTTCTGCGACAAACTGTTCAATAAGGGCAGCGACGCCAACAAGGTAAACGAGGGTAGGGCCTTTCGAATCGGCTTGTACCAGTGCATATCGGTCATTCCCGGTGTGTCGCGTTCGATGGCTACGATTGTGGGCGGTATGACCCAGGGACTGACACGTCAGCGTGCTGCTGAATTCTCGTTCTTCCTGGCTGTTCCCACGATGGCCGGTGCTACGCTGCTCGACCTGCTCGACTTGCTGAAGGAAGATACGGCGTGGGCCACATCGCATAATATCACGATGCTCATTCTGGGCTGTGTGGTGGCGTTCATCGTTGCCCTGCTGGCCATGAAGTGGTTTGTGGCCTTCCTGACGAAATACGGCTTCAAGGCATTTGGCTATTATCGCATTATTGTGGGTGGCATCATCCTTGCCCTGTTGCTCACTGGTCACTCTTTAGCAATGGTCGATTAAATGAACTTCATAGAGGGAGAATACATATACATCAACAAGCCCTATAGGATGACGTCCTTCGGTGCGCTGGCCTTTGTGAGGACCCGTGTGTCGAGACGTGTGGGTGTCCGACGGGTGAAGATAGGACATGCGGGGACCCTCGACCCGCTGGCCACAGGTGTGCTGATACTTTGTACTGGTAAGAAGACGAAGGAGATAGAACGTCTGCAGCTGGACAACAAAGAGTATACAGCCACCCTGCAGTTGGGTGCTACGACACCCAGCTACGATATGGAACATGAGGTCGATGCGACCTATTCCACGGCACACATCACACGCGAGCTGATAGAGCGCGTGCTCGCCGATTTCGTCGGCGAGATCCAACAGGTGCCCCCTCAGTATTCCGCCTGCAAGATTGGCGGCGACCGTGCTTACGACCTGATGCGCAAAGGCAAGGAAGTGGAGCTGAAGGCCAAAACGGTGCATATCGATTCCATCGATGTGATAGACTTCGACCCCACGACCATGCAACTGAGCATTCGTGTCAGTTGCGGCAAAGGCACCTACATCCGTTCGCTGGCCCGTGACATCGGCCGTGCGCTGGAGAGTGGTGCCTACCTGACGGCCTTGTGCCGTACCCGTCTGGGCGGTGTGCGCATTGAGGACTGTATCACCATCGACGAGTTCCCCCAGTGGTTGGAACAACAAAATGTGGAAGAAGTTAAGAAGTTAGAGAAGTTAAGTAGTTAGAGAAGTTAAGTAGTTAAGAAGATATATGAAACTGTCACAATTCAGATTTAAGCTGCCCGATGAACTGTTGGCGCTGGAACCTCCTCACAAGGTGTTTGAGAATCCCGACGGCACAACCGAAAAGGTCTATCGCCGCGACGAGTGCCGTATGATGGTCGTTCACCGTAAGAGTCAGACCATCGACATGTTCGAGAAAGACGAAGAAGGTAACGACACCCAGGAATTTATCAAATTCCGCAGCATCATCGACTATTTCGACGAGGGCGACGTCATCATCTTCAACGATACGAAGGTGTTCCCAGCCCGTCTGTATGGTACGAAGGAGAAGACTGATGCCAAGATTGAGGTCTTCCTGCTGCGTGAGTTGAATCCCGAATTGCGTCTGTGGGACGTATTGGTGGAGCCAGCCCGTAAGATTCGTATCGGCAACAAGCTGTTCTTCGAGGAAGACGGTCCGATGGTGGCAGAAGTCATCGACAATACGACCAGTCGCGGACGTACGCTGCGTTTCCTCTACGACTGTCCGCACGACGAGTTCAAACAGGAACTCTTTGCGCTGGGTTCGGCACCCGTTCCCCGTTATATTGTCGACCGTCGTGAGGTGACCGCTGATGATATGGAGAACTTCCAGACCATCTATGCCAAGCACGAGGGAGCTGTCACGGCGCCAGCGTCAGGCTTGCACTTCAGTCGTGAACTGATGAAGCGTCTGGAGATTCGCGGTGTCAACTTCTCGTTCATCACCGTTCACTGCGGACTGGGCTGTTTCGACAGTATCGAGGTCGAGGACCTGACGAAGCATAAGATGGGTTCCGAGCAGATGATCATCACGCCCGAGGCCTGCGTGCCTGTCAACGAGTCGAAGGCTGCCGGACATCATATCTGTGCCGTCGGTGTGACGACGCTGCGTGCCACTGAGACCGCTGTGGGTACCGATGGCATGCTGAAGGAGTTTAACGGCTGGACCAACAGGTTCATCTTCCCGCCGTATGACTTTGGACTAGCCGACCGCATGGTGGTCAATTTCTATCACTCGGAGTCGACCATGCTGATGGCGACAGCTGCCTTCGGAGGTTACGACCTCATTATGGAAGCCTATCAGAAAGCTGTGGACAACGGCTACCAGTTTGGCTGCTATGGCGACTGTATGCTGATTCTGGATGACTGATTAGAGGTAAGAAGTAAGAGGTGAGAGGTGAGAGAATTGTTCATAGGGCGTATTTGGGGCTTGGGAGCAATCTTGGCGACCGTAGACAGAATATCGAAAAGGCTGTAACGCTGATTGGTGAACGAGTGGGTGTTGTGATATGCCAGTCCTCTCTCATCGAGACAGAGCCTTGGGGGTTTGACTCCGAGAACACTTTCCTTAATGGTGTTATCCTCGTAGAGACAGCATTAACCCCTCGCCAGCTCTTGAAAGTCACTCAGAAAATAGAACGCGACATGGGACGACGGAAAATGGTCAATGGTCAATGGTCAATGGTCAATGGTCGGCGCGTATATGCCGACAGGATTGTGGATATCGACATTCTGCTGTATGACGATTTGACCGTCGATGAGCCCGACCTGAAGATTCCCCATCCGTTGATGCACGAGCGCGACTTCGTGATGATTCCGTTGGAAGAGGTCAGAGATATGATGGCTGATGGCTGATGGATTCGCAACGCCATACTCTGCTTTGCAGAGAAGATGTAATATTAATATAAACAAAAACAAAACTACGTATGAAAAAACTAATCTCTCTGTTGCTGTTAGGCGTTACGTTGAGCGCCTCGGCACAAAAGCACAACTGCGAGCACGGCAAGGCCTGTGCCAACTGCGAAAATCCCTACAAGCACTACACCCAGCAACTGCCTTTCCAGATGCCTGAGGTCAGTGCACCAACGTTTCCCGACCGTCAGGTGAACCTGAAGGACTTCGGTGCCGTCGGTGATGGTATCACGCTCAATACCGACGCTTTTGCAAAGGCTATCGACCAGCTGAGCCGTCAGGGTGGGGGCCGTCTGCTGGTTCCTGCCGGTGTGTGGTTTACAGGCCCCATCGAGCTGAAGTCCAACATCAATCTCCATTTGGAGGTAGGGGCTGTCATTCTGTTCTCTGGTGACGAGAAGCTCTACAAAATCATCAAGACCTCGTTTGAGGGCTTGGACACCCGTCGCTGTCAGTCACCGCTGACCGCCAATGGCTGTGAGAATATCGCCATTACGGGACGTGGCGTCATCGACGGTAATGGTCAGTATTGGCGTCCCGTCAAGAAGGCGAAGGTCACTGCCGCTCAGTGGAAGGAAGTCTGTGGCCGCCCGGGTGGCGTGAAGGTTCGCGACGACTACTGGGTGCCCTCTCAGGGTTATGCCGATGCTGAGAAGAATGCCGACATGAATGTTGTCAAGGCCAACAGCGAGGCCGAATGGAATAGCTACAAGCGTTTCCTGCGTCCTGTGATGATTTCGCTGGTCGGCTGTAAGAACGTGCTGCTGCAGGGCGTCATCTTCCAGAATTCTCCTGCTTGGAACATCCATCCGCTGATGTGCGAGAATGTCATCATCGACAATGTCCTCGCCCGCAATCCCTCCTACGCCCAGAATGGTGATGCGCTCGATCTGGAGTCGTGCAAGAATGCCCTCATCGTCAATTCTAAGTTCGATGCTGGCGACGACGGTATCTGCATCAAGAGTGGTAAGGACAAGGACGGCCGCCTGCGTGGCAAGCCCTGCGAGAATGTCGTCGTCGACGGCTGTACCGTCTTCGCCGGTCACGGTGGCTTCGTCGTCGGTTCCGAGATGAGCGGTGGCGTCAGAAACATCCTCGTCAAGAGCTGTCAGTTCCTGGGCACCGACGTCGGCCTGCGCTTCAAGTCCACACGCGGTCGTGGCGGCATCGTTGAAAACATCTTCATTCGCGACATCTCTATGACCGATATCAAGACCGACGCTATCACCTTCAACATGTATTATGGCGGCAAGTCCGTTGCCGAGATGCTGGCCGACGGCGACAATCCCGACAACACCACCAAGATGCCCGTTACCGAAGAGACGCCCATCTTCCGCAATATCGACATTCAGGATATCGTGTGCAATGGTGCCGGACGAGCTATGGAGTTCAACGGCCTGCCTGAGATGCCCATCAGGAATATCAACCTGAAGAACATCGTCATCAAGGCGAAGAAGGATGCCGAGTTCACCAACTACGAGAACGTCACGAAAGAGAATGTCAACATCACTATCGAGTAATGAGAAAAACTACTCTTTTACTGATGCTGTTTGTATGCGGACTGATCTCTGCCTCTGCACAGACTGCTGCCAAGATGGAAGCAGAAAGTGCTGCCTACGAGAATTGCAAACTCATCAAAGATGGGAAGTATTCAGGCGGTAAGGCCCTCGAACTCACAGAGGCCAATGCCAAAATCACCTTTACCTACACGGCTGCCGAAAGAGGCAAGTACACCATCACCGTTGGCTACGACGGACTGTATGGCAACAAGGTGGTTAATCTGTCTGTCAATGGCAACGCTGCCACCTTCAACACGACAGAGAAAGGTCCAGGCGAGGCCGTTGTCGGCCCCTACCTTATGAATCAGGGCGACAATACGATTGTGCTTACACCCAGCTGGACCTGGTTCCGCATCGACTACATCACCATAGCCAACAGCGAGAGTGCCGTGCAGTTCGACATCGCCCCGACACCTGCGGATGCCAATGCCTCCGACGCTGCCAAGACAGTCTATGCCTTCCTCTACGACAACTTCGGCAAGAAGACCATCTCTGGCATCATGACTGGCGACATGGGGACGGCCAACGGCGACGTCACCCAACATGCCGATGTGCAGGCCGTCTGGCTGGCTTCCGGCAAATATCCGGCACTCGTAGGTTTCGACTTCATGAATGCTACAGGCGTCAACGAGACGGATGCCTGGTCCAAAGACTACACCGACAAGAGCATCGCCCTCGCCAAAGACCTCTACAATCGCGGCGGACTGCCTGCCTTCACTTGGCACTGGCGCGACCCCAGCCGCAAGACGGGGGAGTTCTACGTCACCGTCGGCGGTAAGCCTGCATGCACCATGAAGATCTCCGACGCCATGAACGCTGACGGCTCTTGGAATACCTCGTCAAAACTCTATCAGAACATCGTCAAGGACATCCATACCGTCGCCGACTACTTCCTTGAATTGCAGGGCGCTGGCATGGCCTGCATCTTCCGTCCGCTCCATGAGGCCAGCGGCGGCTGGTTCTGGTGGGGAACAGACGGCGGTGCCAACTACGCCAAGCTCTATCAGCTGATTGTCGATGAGATGACCAGCGTGAAGGGTGTCCACAACGTCATCTGGGTATGGAACCCCTGCACCGTCGACGATGCCGGCTGGAATCCTGGCGAAGCCTATTACGATGTCGTCGCCATAGACATCTATAATAACGCCTTCGACTACTCCAGCAACTATGTCGCCTTCGATAAGCTCAAGAACCTCACCGCCGGCAAGAAGATCATTACCCTCTCAGAGAACGGGCCCATCCCCGACATCGACAAGGAGTTTGCCGAAGAAGCCGTCTGGTCGTGGTGGATGCCCTGGTATCAGACGTGGGGAGGCAACTTCGTCGACAAGACCAGCCAGGACGAGTGGACCAAATGTATGAACGACGATCGCGTCATCACCCTCGAAGACCTCTCGGCAGGCTGGCCCACCGCCATCCAATCCCCCTCAATGTTCAATGGTCCTCGCAACGCCACACTCTCTCAGGGAGAATGGTCAGTGGTCAATGGTCCCATCTACGACCTCCAAGGCCGTCGCCTTGTAAAGAATCCCGACAAGGGTCTCTACATCCAGAACGGCAAAAAGCAACTGGCAGAATAGGTTCTATTTCAAAACAGCAAGAATGAGAACAAGGACTGAATAACAACCGCTTTACCTTAATTTATATCAAAAAAGAAGCAACGATTGCGCTGTAATTCAGAAACATTTCGTAACTTTGCACAGGCGCCAGGCACTCCCCTCCCATCAAGGGGAGCGGCCGCGCGCAAGGCAAAGAAGGATGCCGAGTTCACCAACTACGAGAACGTCACGAAGGAGAACGTCAACATTACTATCGAGTAGTTAAGCTGCTTGAATAGTTAATTATCATAGGGCGTATCATTTTGATACGCCTTTTTCTTGTGCTCTCCTCCTTGCTCTCCGCTTAAGTTTTTCCGGACTTGTGATGTCTGGAATTTATTATCTAGAATGAAATTTTCAGCTTTGCTACTATCAAATACAGGCTATCTTGTTGGTTATAAGTGAATTATGAGAAATTTTGCCCCTACTTTGCCACTACTTTGCCACTACTTTGCTCCTACCTTGCCCCTACTAAAAACAAATGATATTACGATGAAACGAAACGATAAAGCAGGAATAACTCTTGAATTCTCAAGAGAATTCGAAGCTTAAGTACGCACTAACGATCGCTAATCAGTATGAAAACGTCTGAATTCTCTAGAGAATTTCAGAGATAATCCGTACATAAAAACTTGCAAGCCGGTAATATCAAACACGAGAGGTGGTACTAAAGATGCAGAAAAGTAGCGGATTGGTAGGAGGACGGTAGGAGCAATGTAGGGGCAAAGTAGGATGAAAGTAGTGGCAGATATTTATGTATCTTTCTAATATAGAATGTATTAACTCAATTTTAGTAGGGGCAAAACTAAAAATAAACATTCTAACAGCCAATACCTTCCCTGCTAACCGTCGCTCTCCTCCCTGCTGTCGGCTTGACACTTCCCTGCTCTCGGCCGCACAGCAGGGAGCAGAGCACCGTTCAGCCCGTAAGGTGATTTCGTTCAATATATCACTTTTTTTTCTGAATAAAAGTTTGGTGTTTCAAAGATAATTGACTATCTTTGCACCAATAACAAGTGATCGGCAGATCCGTTCCTGTAATTCAACATATAGAAATATGGATATACAGAAAATACAAGAATACAAATCGGCCTTCGACTTGATAGCAAAAAATGTCAAGGATGACGAAGGGAATACCATTGAAGTATGGTATGCACGTGAGTTGCAACAAGTGTTAGGCTATGCGCGATGGGAGAATTTCGTGGTGGCCATTGGTCGTGCTTTGGAATCGTGTAAGACCTTGGGAATCAACGTTGATGACCATTTTCGTGAGGTCACGAAAATGGTCCAACTTGGCAGTAGATCACAACGTGAAGTTCAAGACTTTATGCTTACCAGATATGCCTGCTAACTTCCACCCGCTGAAGACATAAAGAAGGTAGAGCGACGTGTTGCCAAAGATGAAAAGGAGATGCTTAAAGATTCTCAAAAACTACCAAAAGATAGCAAACAATGAACAACAAAGAACCTGGCTACGTTTACATGCTGACCAATCCCAGCTTTCACGAGGATTGGGTAAAAAATGGCAAGAGCTGGTGCCTATCAAGGTCCCAAGTATTTTTCGTATAACGGAAAGGTACTGGATGAGATTAGGAAAGAGAAAGAATTGTCACAAGAATAAAATATGGAGTACATTGGTGAGAAAGAACTTAATCACAAACTGGATGACTTTAAAAACCATCTAGATCATGCAGACAGGATGATTTTGTCTGCTAAGTTTGGTGATGGGAAGTCTTTCTTTCTTCAAAAGATAAGAGAAGATAAAGAAAGATTTCCTGAATATGAGTTCATAACAATTTATCCTGTAAATTATGTTGTTGCACAAAATGAAGATATTTTTGAATATATTAAAAGAGACATATTGATTCAATTAACAAATTTGAAGTTAATAGAAAAGATAGACCTAAAGAAACTTGTCACATCTATTGGTTCTTTTGAAAACTTCAAGGAGGTATTATTCTTTCTGATATCGAGTATTCCTCAATATGGTCCAATTATTAAGAAATTATTAGAAAAAGCTATTGACATATCAAAGAAATACAACGACGAAAAGGCTACGTATGACAAATATTTCGGTACATTCAAATATCAAAGGGGTGGCCTATATGAAGATGACGCGTATACTCAAATGATTAAAGAAGCCTTGAATCTATTGAAATCAGGTTATATTGATGAAAGAAGCAAAGTTGTGCAAAAGAAGCCTGTGTTAATCATCGAGGATTTAGACCGCCTTGATCCAGCACATCTTTTTAGAATATTAAATGTTATCAGTGCCCATATTGATGATGTAATGAAACCAGACAAGATAGGAAATAAGTTTGGTTTTAGCAATATTGTCATAGTTATGGACTATGATACGACTAAACATATATTTGAACATTTCTATGGAAAAGACGCCTCGTATGATGGCTATATGAGCAAGTTCATTACAGAGGAGCCTTTTAGGTATAGTATAACAGAATTAGCTTTGCCAAAATTAAAAGAGAAGATAATAAAAGAAGTGGGAATAAATAAAGATTTATTTAAAGCTTTTAAAATACTTAATATGAAGTTGTCTGATCTGTCAATGAGAGACATTGTAAGGCTTTACGACTTCGACATCTCCACAAGAATTGTTTTTCCGATATTAAATTGTCCTAATGATGTTAAATTATCAATGCAATTACCGATCTTTAAACTTCTAGTTTACATGACAGAATTGGGCATGTCTCGAGGGGATTTAGATGTAGATCTATCATTAACAAAGGGTTATAATTCCGTTGACTACTTAACATTAATATATCCTTTATATCTTATAGGAAATCATGAGCCATTTTCAAAATTTGATACGGGCAGAAGAATTGTAAACGTCATTCTTCAAGAAGAAGAGGGTATTACGAAAGCAATTAAGATTGAAGACAATAATCGTCCTATCATTGACGCTCCATCAATATCTATTGTAAACAAGCAATATGGTGTTTTTTGTTCTATTCTAACAAATTACATAGATTTGGCAGGTTTTAATCGTAGCAAGAGTTACACAATTCCTGGCTATATACCAACTTTAAATTTGTAAAATATGCCTACACTGAATTGGATAGGAAAAGATAAGGTGGTGAATCACCATTTGGACGTCTCCATATATCCACATATCAGATTATAATATAATCATAATAAATGTATAATTATAGTTTAGTTTTGAAATAATATTTGTATCTTTGCAGAAATATAATAGAGCATGTTCTATAAACTCATAGAAAAGAAGCGTAACGAGTGGCTTGCATCGGACGATTGCACCATCAAAGACTTGCTCAAATACATTGGGCAACGGGGGATGATGCGTGATGCACAGATGGAGGCCATCAAGACATATCTCTTTTTAAAGATTGCCTGTCAGAACAAACCATTATGGAAACTCTTTGTTGATGGTGTCTTCAATGATACCAACATCGGACAAGTGGAACTGACGGAAAAGGCTCGTGAGATATTCAAGACGAACAAGGCTGCTGTGGCCCTGTTTCAGTATTCTCGTCTGAAGGATAAAAAAGGGAAACAACTTGCTCCTGAATTGGAGACATATATCAAACAGCATGCAGAAGAGATAGACTACGAGACGACTTTCAAAAAGATATTCTACGACGTTAGCTATACAGACTACCTGTTCAGTCTGCCTATGGGTGCAGGTAAGACCTATCTGATGGCTGCTTTCATATATCTTGATTTGTACTTTGCCCAAAACGAGCCAAATAATCCGAGCTTTGCCCACAACTTCATGGTGATGGCCCCTTCAGGTTTGAAGTCTTCAATTGTACCCAGTCTGAAACATATCAAGGAGTTTGATCCTTCTTGGATTATCCCAGAGCCGACGGCGACCCAGTTAAGACGCCTCATAAAGTTTGAGATTCTTGACGAGCAGAAGACTGCCAACAAGAGCAACCAGATTAAGAACCCCAACGCCCAGAAAATCAACAACCACCAGCCTTTAGAGGATTTGATGGGATTAGTGGCTATCACCAATGCAGAGAAAGTCATATTGGATCGTTTCTCAACAGACCAAGACCCGAATCTCTTTTCTGAAGAAGAATTGAAACGTATAGAATTAGCCAATGAGCTGCGTGAGATTATAGGAAATCTGCCAAATCTGGCTATCTATATTGACGAGGTTCACCATGCAGCTGATGGTGAGATCAAACTAAGGCAGGTGGTGAATAAGTGGACAGAAAACCACACCTTCAATTCTGTCCTTGGCTTCTCTGGCACACCATATTTGGAAAGTGCCGAGCGACTAAGTTTCTCTGAAGAGTTCTCCATTAGGAATACAGACTTGGCAAATGTCGTTTACTATTATCCTCTGATTGAGGGTATAGACAACTTCCTGAAGAATCCTGATGTTAAGTTTACAGATAATGACACTGAGACGATTGTCACCAATGGCGTTAAAGAATTCCTCAAGAAGTATGGTGATTTGGTTTATGCGAACGGAACTTGTGCAAAGTTGGCCATCTATTGTGGCCAGATAGAGACTCTGGAGGAAATCATTTACCCGCTGGTGTCAGAAATAGTTTCAACATACGGGCTAAATCCCACCGATGTCATTCTGAAATATCATGGCGGTAACAAAGATTACCCACAGCCGGAAGGCTCTGAGACGGCATTTGCATCGTTAGATTCGACCATTTCCAAAATAAAGATCATACTGCTTGTTCAGATTGGTAAGGAGGGATGGGACTGCAAGAGCCTGACAGGTGTTATACTACCACAGAAAGGCGTATGTCCTACGAACATGGTGCTGCAAACGAGTTGTCGTTGTCTGCGCCAAGTGGTAAAGAATAGTAAGGAAACGGCACTTATTTGGCTCAACAAGTTTAATGCCGATAAGCTGAATCGCCAGTTAGAGCAACAGCAGAATATCACGTTGAAAGAGTTCAGCAGCAAGTCTTCTTCTGGCTCAAAGATGATTGAGCGCTTCTCTCGTATGGAACACATGAAAGTGCCTCCTATTGACTTCTATCAGCTAAAAGTCAGCTACGAAACACTTATCGTGGATAATGCAAACGATCCTGCAAAGCGACTCCAAGATGACCGTGTGCTGGTCCTTTCGGACATCTCTCTAGTACATCAGCAGGATATGGAGGGCAAGGAAATCAAGACTTATGAGCAAGAAAACGAAGAGAATGTAAGAACTTCATTCCGCTGGTGGCTACAACAGATAGCAAAAGAGAGTTTTGGTACATTGACGGTATCAGACCTAAAATCGTGCGAGAAAGAATTAAAAGACATCTTCGCTAAGATTACAATAGAGAATGACAGCGCCACTATTGAGAACAACAAGTTTAATCATCAGCGCATACGTTCTTTGATCCGTCAGGCATTTGCACCTATACGTGATTTCAAAGTGACGGAAGAGGTGGTGCCAGAGCAAGCTAATCTTTTACAGATAGAGAAATTCATTTCGCCGGTTGAGGATAGTGAGAAGTTCTATCCTAACCAGCAAGCAGTGAATGAGATTGTAACATGGGATGCAAAACCGCCTCAGCAGGAATTAACCCCAGAGCAAAAGGCCAAGATAGATGAATTGGAAGCAATGGGCATAGACGTATCTGCTCTTCGTAATCCTAAACCAGACCCACATCCTGAACGCCAGCAGACCTATCACTATCTGCCATACAGGTTTGACAGTGGACTGGAGAGGCATTTCCTTTCTGAAGAAATACTTCCGCTCATCAAGGATAAGGGGCTTGAAGTCTATTTCAATGGTGATGACACGCTGACAGAGTTCAAAATAAACTGTTATGCGAAGTCGGGTAATAAATGGCAGTACAGAGGTAAATATGTGCCTGACTTCCTGCTTATTAGTCGAAATGAGACTAAGCAAATAGACAAAGTAATCATCATCGAGACCAAAGGTGAAGGCTTTGCTGCAAAGTTCAAGGATCGTCTTGACTTCATGCAGAATGAATTTGTTCAGAAGAATAATGATGCTTTCGGATACAAACGCTTCGACTTCCTCTATTTAGAAGATACGCTCTCTGCAGAACAACGTAGGAAGAAGACCATCCAAGCAATCAATGACTTTTTTAACATGTAAACAAATAAAGCTATGGCTATAAAATACGTTCCCTATTTCCCCAACACGCTTGAAGGACAGGCGATATTAGACAACTTTGTGCGCACAAAGAGAGTGCTCCGTTATCGAGACAACGATCAGGTAATAGACCGCATACAGCGAGGAATGCCTCTCTATGAGATGGAGCTAAAAGAGCAGATTGGCAAGAATCCTAATCATAATATGGTCATACGAGGTGAGTGCCTTTCTGCTTGTGCATATCTGAGAGATAAGGGAATCTTCGTAGATCTCATTTATGTGGATCCTCCTTTTGCCAGCGGTGCCGACTATGCCAAAAAGGTATATATACGTCGTAATCCAAAGGTGGCTGCAGCAATAGCTCAGGCAGAAAGCGAACTCGACATTGAGGAACTGAAAGCCTTCGAGGAAAAGATGTATGGTGACGTATGGGATAAAGAGCGTTACCTTAATTGGATGTACGAGAACCTTATGGCGATGAAGAGCATTATGAGCGATATTGCTAGCATCTATGTTCATCTAGATTATAGAATGTGTCATTATGTAAAGGTGTTAATGGACGAGATCTTTGGAGAAGAGAATTATGGAGCAGAAATAACGTGGAAGAAAACTACAAAGACGACCAATTTTAATACATTTGGGTCTGAACATGATACGATTCTCTATTATTACAAACAATATGACTCATATATCTTTAATCAATCTTATACGGATCTTAAAGAATCAGAGATCATAACAAAATATGTTTATTTAGAAAGGCCAAATGGGGAAATAATTAAACTTACTAAGGAACAGCGCGAGGGAACCGCTCCTCTTCCTGAAGGAAGAAGATTTAGAGGAGTTCCATTATTAAACATGAATCAGAAACGTGAAAATTTAAGATATGATTTCCTTGGATATAATCATGTTTGGTCCTCAAAGAAAGAAAAATTGGAAGATTTATATAAAAAAGGTAAAATATTCCAAATAGATGGAGGCTGTCCAATGAAGAAGGGGTTCCTAGATGAAAATCAGGGAGCAAAAGTTAACGATATTTGGACAGATATCAGTGCTGTTAATTCTCAGGCGAAAGAACGTGTGGATTATGTTCACCAAAAACCAGAAGCGTTATTAGAACGAATTATTAATACGAGTTCGAATAAAGGGGCGATCGTTGCTGATTTCTTTGGCGGCAGTGGCGTTACTGCAGCAGTGGCTAATAAGTTAGGGCGTAACTTTATCCATTGCGATATTGGCATTAACAGTATTCAGACCGTAAGAGACAGGCTACTGGCAGATAAAGCAGAATTTGAGGTTTTGGAAATCAAGGACGGTGTATCGCTCTATCGCAATCCTGTTCAAACAATGGACAAGCTCAAAAGCCTCATTCAAGGCTTACGGAATGAAGATTCATTAGATAAGTTCTGGGAAGGAAGCATCGTTGACACCAAATATGGCATGATGCCCGTCTATCTGCCCAATCTAATGGACAGTAGTACCCGTCTGCTTGATAAGGTACTGATGAATCGCATTATCCGTGAGGCTTTACCTGATCTTCCTGCCGACACCCAGCGCGTCATCGTATATTATATCGACATCACAGATAAGCAGGAAATAGAGCAGTTTATCAAAGAAGAGAACAATCAGACCACAATTGAAATAGAGCTGCGCGACTTGAAGCAAGTGCTTGATGAAGTCGTAGTGGAAGATGAAGCCGAATGGGAAGTCTCAGAAACGCATGATGGCCTTTGGACTGGATGGAAGGTGGAAATCAAGAGTTTCCATAGTGACCGCGTTCTCCGTAAGATAGAAGAAGTAAACCTGAAAGCCCAGCAGCAAGTGCTACAGCAGAAGGCTAAGGGTAAAGAAAAGGAGTTCAAGCCTATCGTCATCAGCGACAAGGGATTAGAAACCATCGAATGGATCAGCCTCGACTGTACCAATGCAGACAAACAGGCCCCCTGGCAAAGTGATACAGAAATCAAGATAGACCGTCTGGGCTATGTTATCCGCAATGGTGTGAAGACCCAAGAATTCTGGGATGCCACCATCAAGTGCGATAGCAAACCACTCCGCATGAAGATCCGCAATATTTGTGGTGATGAAACAATATTCGTGTTTTAGAATAATTAGTAACAAAAACAAATAGGATTATGAATTATTTCATTAAGAACATTCATGTCAACAAGTTATTCCACCTGAATAACTTTGATATTCCAATTGATGATGAGAAATATCCTCATCTTATCATTACAGGTAAGAATGGCAGTGGAAAAACTATATTATTGAATGCTGTCTCTGACTTTCTAAATATCATAAAGAATGATGCATCAGCAGAATTTCTTGATTATCATGAAAGGTTAAATAGTTGTAATGAAAGATTGAAGCGTGAAACAGATGAACACGGAAAAATGCAGGCTCAGCAAAATGTAGACTATTACATAAAGAAAATAGATAATCTTTATGGTAGGATTGATTTGCAATCAGACCTCATGGTTAATATAATAGAGAAATACAACAAAGGGCAGTTTGTCATTGCATTTTATCAGGCTGCTCGTAAGCCTCAGATGGCAGAGCCTAAGAATCCTACAAAACCTGTATATAATAAGAATGGTAATGTAAAAGATACTGCCACATCTCAATTTTTGAATTTCCTGTCAGACTTGAAAATTCAGGAGGCATTGGCACGTAACGAGAAACAAACGAAAGACGCTGATGAAATTGGTACATGGTTTGAAGACTTCGAAGACCTGATGAAACAGATATATCAGGATGATCATCTTAAACTGGAATTCAATTACAGAGACTATAGCTTTAGAATCTGCACCGAGGGCAAGAAGTTTAAGTTTACAGAAGTTTCAGATGGTTTTGCTGCTGTACTGGATATCGTAGCGGATTTGATACTCAAAATGCAAGATGATAACTCTCTGACGCGAATCTATCAGAAAGAAGGAATTGTTCTGATTGATGAAATTGAGACGCATCTGCATCTTGCATTACAAAAGGTTATCATGCCTTTGCTTACAAAGGTTTTCCCAAATATCCAGTTCATCATTACAACCCATTCACCATTTGTGTTAAGTTCGATGCCAAATGCTGTCGCATACGACTTAGAACATCGAGAAGTTCTGGATGACCTGACAGAGTATTCCTATGAATCTTTGGCTGAAGGATATTTCGGAGTAACGACACCATCGAGCTATGTAGAGATGCAATTTGACAGTTTTAAGAAGTTACTCTTAAAAGAAAAATTGACGGATGCCGACAAAGTAGAATTGAAACGGTTCAAAGAAGACTTTGAAAAAATGAATGAAGTGGTCTCTCCATTAATCGTAGGAGAGTTCCGTAAAATCGCTATTCAAAACGCAGACAAACTCAAGGATTTGTAAGCAATGATAAGAGTATATAAAAGCCCCAACACCCCTGCTTCGCTGACATCAACAGTTTCTTATGATGAAGAGGATGTTAAGAAGCAACTACTTGCAGATCAGCATGACAAATGCTATATCTGCGAACGATACCGTGACACGGATTTTGAGATAGAACATCATAAAAGTCAGAAAAATCATCCTGAACTGATTCAAGATTGGAACAATCTTTTCATGGGCTGTAGATATTGCAATGGGAAGAAGTCAAACGACTATGATGATATTCTTAATCCGAAAGACTGCAATATAGAAGACGAAATAGAGCAGCGTATTGACTTTGCCAGTAATAAAGCTATATTCGACTCTCATGTGAATGATGCAGAGCACTTAAAAACAGTAGAATTACTTAACAAAGTTTTCAATGGGAGTAAACGGGTGCGCACAATCAAAGAAGAACGTTTCTTTGAACAGGCAATAAGCATTATCAACAGATTCTCGGATTTAGTTTATACATATTTGAAGAATCCTAGCCCAGAGATGGAGAATGCCATAAAGGACGAACTATCAATTGATAAAGAATTGTTGGGATTTAAGTTTTGGATGATACATGATAATCCTTCTCTGAATGCTGTGTTTGCTAATGATATGGAATGGAATAGATAGACCTAAAAACGAGATTTCTAAAGACATTTGGATTCAGAATGTGCTTGATTGCTTAACTACTGAGAGTAATGAGGAAATAAAGGATGCATTATATTACCTCCAGTCCAATAGGCTAATTATTGAACAAAGCAATGCAATTACATCACAAATAAATGGTCACCCAATTCATATGATAGACAATCATGCTAACCCCAAAAAGATAAGAATTTGTTAATTATGTACACTACTGTCCCGTTAAAGTGGACTAATCGCTCTTTGAAATAATTGAAATTCAGTCTATTAGGCAGGTTTTTGAAATGAAACGGACTTGATTTTGTAACTTTGCAGCCAAATATAATTGACTGCTATGTTCCAAGACAAATACGTTTTTGCTCAACTTACCGCTTTTCTGAACAGGACTCAGTTTAACAACTACGTTCGCAAGTATGATGGTAATCGCTACGTGAAGCACTTCACCTGCTGGAACCAGCTGCTTGCAATGATGTTTGGTCAACTGAGTAATCGTGAGAGTCTTCGTGATCTGATTGTGGCTTTTGAAGCACATCGGGCCAAGCAATACCATCTTGGATTAGGTCGTGAGCCTATCGCCAAAACGACTCTTGCGTCAGCAAATCAGA
>Ga0256407_10000872_pt1 | contig 67978 bp, 54 predicted proteins | sample RumenRJG_04DNA_FD_193489 | JGI IMG/M metagenome (GOLD analysis project Ga0256407, IMG submission 193489) | Bovine rumen microbial communities from Lethbridge, Alberta, Canada - RJG_04 | ecosystem: Host-associated > Mammals > Digestive system > Stomach > Rumen | place: Canada: Alberta... | reverse complement strand
TGTCTTACCCTGAAAAACGTTGACCAAAAATCAACGTTATTATGGGAATATTAAATGAAAACGAACTGCAAGAAATTGCCCGTTTGGCACAGGAACGGAAGGCCAGCGGATCCAGGCTTTCCAACGAGGAAAAGGCGTTAATAGTGAAAGCCTATGTTACAAAACGAGCCACTATGGCTGTTCTATCCAAAGAATTTGGGGTTAGTATAACGAGTATTAGCAATTGGTATCGTACCTTTGCAGAGAAATGCATGCCTGCGTTGCGCCAGGATGCGTTGCGCCAGGATGCGTCAGCAGCGGGAATCGCTGCTGACGCGCACCCAACGTCAAACCCTCAAGAAAAAACGCCTATGCCCCGAAAAAGAGCCCCACAGCAGTGTGAAGAACAAGAGGAGATCGCCTTCCTCAAGGCAGAGCTCCAGCGGGTCAGAGAGGAACTGAAGATGGAGCAGTTGAAGAATCACGTGAACGAGGTGATTATCGACGAGGCTGAGAAGACCTTCCATATCCAGATACGAAAAAAATCCGCCACCAAGTAGTCAAGAGGCTTGCCGCAGAGCAGATGCCAGGACTGTCCATGGCATCCCTCTGCGGGCTGCTTGGGATGAGAAAACAAGCCTTCTACCAGCACAAGAAAAGGGATTCACGGCACAGGCGGCTGATGTTGGAGGAATTCGTGGTGCAGTTTGTTCTCGAGACTCGTCAAACCGACCCGGGCATCGGGGGCGACAAACTGCATGAGATCTACAGGCGCAGGTACGGGAGCACTCCCGGCCTAAGCGTCGGCAGGGACAGGATGGAGAGGATAATATCCGAGAACGGATTGACTGTCAGGAAGAAGAGGCGAAAGCCGAGGACCACAGACTCCAGGCACGGGCTTCCGCTCTATCCGAATCTTATCAAGGATGTAATACCCATCAGACCCAACCAGATATGGGTGGCAGACATAACCTATATCCCCATCTGGCCAGGCCGAAACAGCGACGAATACAGATTCTGCTATCTGTCAATGCTTACCGACAGCTATACCAAGGAAATTGTGGGATGGTGTGTCGGGGAGACGCTTGAGACACGATACTGCATCGAGGCCCTAAAGATGGCTGTAGAGCGCCTTGCAGGCCTTGAGACCATCGATCTGACACATCATTCCGACAGGGGTGTGCAATATGCCAGCGAGGCATATGTGGAGCTGCTGAACGAGCTTGGCGTAAAGATCAGCATGACAGAAAGCGGAGACCCCAGGGACAACCCTGTTGCAGAAAGGCTGAACGGGACCGTGAAGAACGAGTTCATGAAGGACATCGTCTTCCATTCCGCTGCACAGGTCCGCAGCGTTATGCCCAGGATTGTAGAATTCTACAATACGCAGAGGCCGCACATGAGCCTTGACGGCATGATGCCATCCGAAGCCGCTAAGATGATAGGAAGGATACGGAAGAGATGGGTCAGCTACAGGGAAAGATACCTCGACAATCTAGAAATAAAGGAAGGAGCCTCTGCCCTTGCTCCACAAACCCTAAATTTGATTGACCAGGACTTCAGCTCCCCAGTCAACAAATTCCAGGGATAGAGATCGCTAGTAAACCCAAGTCAGGGTTAGGTCATGAAATGGTCAACTTTTACTAGGGTTATATCAAAAACCAGTCAACTTTTTTTAGGGGAGTACAACATGTGCAATATTACGGAAAAATTGTCAAATAATCAATAAATATTGATTAATAAAATGAATAATTATAAAAATACATTTATAATAGACTTATTGTAATGTCAATCTAACAAATAATACCTCATAAAAACAACAAAAGGATGAAATTGTATTCATCCTTTCGAACAGATAGACTGTATAACCAAGCCAGCGAGAGACATGCCGAAAATACCGGTAATGTGGCTTAATGAACCATTGATTTGTGCCTTCCGAGCATTCCAATCAACACTTCCATCAGGCAATTCAGAGTTGGTTGGTTTTTCTATTTGATTCTTATTGGTCATAGGTGTTTCCTCGCTATAGACGCAAAGAAATCTGCGGCCCGGAAAAGTCTTTAGCTTCTTGTACTTATTGCGCAAAGCACGAGCTAAAGCATCTCCTTTGATTTTCCAGAACTCAGTAGCACGAATCTTGAACGGATCGATACGAAGTGCCGCACCCATCGAGGAAAAAAACTGAATCTCCTTGGAAAGACTCGTTGCATGAAGAATGAGTTGTGCCTTCTCGGTCAAAGAATCGATGGCATCAATGATATAGTCGAAGTTTTCGAGATGAAACGACTCTGCTGTCGAAGCATCATATACCATTTGTAAGGCTTTGATTACTGCATTAGGATTAATTTCAAGTAGCCGATCACGCAGAACATCAACTTTTACTTGTCCTATCGTCTTAGAAGTAGCCATCAGCTGACGATTGCAGTTACTGATACTGACGCGATCGGAATCGACAATTGTGAGATGACGAATACCACTACGAACCAAACTTTCAGCACACCATGAGCCGACGCCTCCTACTCCAAACAAAATGACACGAGCCTCGGCAATGCGCTGCATTGCCGAGGTTCCAAGTAGAAGCTCCGAACGTTGGAGCATATCGCGTTCAAAATCAGAATTCATCAGTTCACATTAGCAGGAGCAGATGAACCTGTGCAAAGCTCCTTACAATATGCAAGCCAGTCAAAGCCAAGCGCATTGCAGATGAGGTATGCAACGATAAGGATGAGCAACAGGATGAGGAAGAAGTTGCGAATGCGATGCGTCTTCTCTGGATATGGATCCTTCACGTCAAACTTAACCGGGAAGTTGACAGCCTGGGTCAGTACATTGCCGAATGGGATGTTGATCTTGGCAGCAGCATTGACAGCCCAACCCTGTGCATTAAGTATTGGAGCAAGGTTACGCTTGCGAAGCTTGAGCCATGCAATGAACATCGATGGGCCGGAAATGATGAGGAAGATAGCCAGTATGACAAGAATCAACTGCCACAAGCTGAGCTTAACCAAACCACTGAAGATAGCAACAACGCAAGAGCCCAACATACCAAGACCTAAGCCGATAGCAGCAAAGACACCAGAGAACTTGGCGATGTCGAAGCTTCCAGCAGTTTTTCCAGCCTCCTTGGCGGCAGCAGCATTGGTGAGATCTGCACTCTTCACTTCCGCAGTCTTCGCATTGAACTTGGCGGTGGCATCAGACATCACAGCACCTTCCTTTTCAGCAGCGAACTTGTTGATCTGCTCACCTACAAAATTAGCGAACTTGCGATATGGACTCCAAGCAGCCTGTTTGATAGAGATAGGATTGTCGATAATGTTGACAATCTTGGCATCGTAATCTACACCATAGACATCATAGAAGATGCAGTTCTTGCCAACGAAGAGATCACCAACTTCGCCTACAGTAACGGCAGCAATAATCTTCATGGTCTTGCCAGTCGATTTGCTGACGCAGTCGCAAGTGAGCAGATACATACCACTCTTTGCAGCCTGAGCAGCCATAGCAGCAGCATCGGTTACACGTACGCAAAGGTCGCAGGTGCGCTGGTCAACAACAAGTGTACCAACCTGGAAGATGGCCCACTTCTTTGTGTTGTAGAGGTCCTGCAAAGTGATGTAGTTGCGAAGCAGAGTGAAGAAATCACGAGTGAGGTGAAGCAGCTTGTCAACCGACTGCTTGGCAGCCTGTTCCTCATCGACGGTGATGTCAGCCTCGGTGATGGAGATGCTCTTCTGATACTCTTCGAAAGCCTTGAGTTTGGCACCAATCTCATTCCAATCAGCTTCGGTAAGAACCTTAGCCTTCGGATCAAGAGCAGCCTTGACAGTAGCGAACTGAGCAGCCCATGCTGGGTTGATAGGTTCGCTGAGGTCGATAGCCTCTACACCTTCCTTGATGCGAGCGATAGGATAAGATGCAATCTCGGCAAGTTTGTCGGTCAAGTTGGCAGGAGAAATTCCTTCGATGCTTGCCACCTGTACGTCGAGAGCAGCTGTGCTTTCCTTCGAATACTTGGTGAGCTTGCCGCGCAGGAAGAAGTCCTTCACCTTGGCATCGAGAGCCTTATAAGCGGCATCAATGTCGGCAGTCTTGTCGCCGTAAGGAGCAGCAACCTCGGCCTCTTTCTTGGCAGCTTCTAGAGCAGCTTCGAACTTGGCTTTGCGATAAGCATCGAGACAGCCCTTGCTGTCGGCCAATGAAATTTCGGCAGTTTCTTTTCCAAGCTGGCTGAGGATATCGGCGGCAACATCATAGATCTTCTTGCCTTCCTCATCCTCTTGGTTGATGGCGCTGAGAGGCAGAACATCCTTGCCCTCGACAACAGGCTGAAGATCCTTCAGCACCTTGCAGAGCCACTGGGAAACGCCAATCACTTCATCGACACGTATCTGACCATCACCATTGGTGTCCATATACGCGAGCGACTGCTCATCAATTTCAAGACCCTTCACTGGACATGACAGTACGGTCCACATCTTCTTGTCAAGTTCGCCGAGGTGCTTGATGTCTTCGGCTGAACTGATGTACACGCGGGTGACACCACCGATGCGTGCAAACTTCCATTTGTAATCAGACATGTTTTTTTGAATTAATAATTAATAATTAAAAATTAACAATTAATTAAATTAGATTGTTTTTAAGGTTTCGTATAATGTTGAATTCTCATCGGGTGTGCCTACAGTGATACGAAGGCAACCTTGACAGAGATGAACACGTGTACGATTACGAACTATTATTCCTTTGTTTTGTAAATAATGATATACATGATCGGCCGATTGAGCAGCATCCATTCCGTTGAGCTTAATGCGTACCAAAAGGAAATTGGCATCACTTGGATAGATATGCTCAACGATAGGAAGCGAACCAAGCAGGATACGCAGAATCTCTCGTCCACTAAGTATCTCCTCGACATGACGATCGTGCACCAGAGGTTGGCCCAAGGCTCGGATAGCAGCCTGCTGCGTCAGCACATTGATATTATATGGATATTTCACACGATTGAAATACATGATAATTTCAGGGGTAGCGTAGGCAATTCCACAGCGGATAGCAGCTTGTCCCCAAGCTTTGCTGAACGTCTGGAGAACGATGAGGTTGTCATATTTGTCCAAAAGAGACAGCATCGTGCCTTTGTCGGAAAAATCAATATAGGCTTCATCAACAACAACGACAAGATTGTTGTAACAACGAACCAGGTCCTCAAGTTCGGTTAGCGAGAAGGCGTTGCCTGAAGGATTGTTGGGCGAACAGATCCAAAGAACCTTCGTCTTGTCGTCTACCTTCGAGGAAATAGCCGATAAGTCAAGTTGGAAATCGTCAGTAAGACTAGCCGAGCGATATTCAACGTCGTTCACATCAGCACAAACCTTGTACATACCATATGATGGAGCAATGGCTACGACATTGTCGATACGAGGTTCACAAAAGATGCGATAAACAAGGTCGATGGCTTCATCGCTGCCATTTCCGAGGAAGATCTGCTCCTCGCGTACCTTCTTAAGTTGCGCCAGTAGAACCTTGACCTCGTGCTGCAACGGGTCGGGATAACGATTGACACCATTCTCGTAAGGTGACTCGTTGGCATCGATGAATACACTCGCTTCTCCCCTGAACTCGTCGCGAGCACAAGAGTAAGGCGCCAATGCCAGGATGTTCTTACGAATTACTTTTGTCAGATCCATATTATTTGAAATCTTTCAATCGGATTGTTACAGCATTCTTGTGGGCATCAAGCTGTTCGTTTGCAGCCATTACTTCAATGATTGGGCCCAAAGCACTGAGACCTTCACGAGTCAAGTGCTGGAAAGTAACCTTACGCATATAGGAATCAAGATTGACGCCATTATATGCCTTGGCATATCCATTGGTCGGCAACGTATGATTGGTGCCACTTGCATAGTCACCCGCACTTTCAGGACTATAAGGACCTAAGAAGACCGAACCAGCATTGCGAACCAGATCGGCAAGCTCCTCGTAGTTAGTCGTGTTGATGATAAGATGTTCGGGCGCATATTCGTTAACAAGCTCCATAATCTCATTCTGATCGTGAAGCAAGATGACCTTGCTATGCTCCAACGAATGACGTGTCAATGCTTGACGACTAAGTTTCTCAAGCTGACGATTCATCACATCCTCAAATCGACGAACAACATCTTCACTATCGGTAAACAGCACCGATTGGGAATCGGCTCCATGTTCAGCTTGACTCAAGAAGTCGGAAGCAACATACTCGAGGTTTGCTTTAGCATCAGCTATAACAGCAACTTCAGAAGGTCCAGCTGGCATATCGATAGCAACATCACGCAATGAAACCAATAGCTTTGCCATCTGAACGAACTGATTGCCAGGGCCAAAAATCTTATAGACCTTGGGTACAGTTTCTGTACCATAAGCCATGGCACCGATGGCTTGTACACCACCACATTTATAAACCTCGGTAATACCTGCAACCTGAGCTGCATAGAGGATTGCAGGATTGACTTTACCTTCAGCATTCGGAGGAGTGCAGAGCACAATCTTGCTGCATCCGGCAATCTTTGCAGGAATACCCAGCATCAGCACAGTACTGAATAATGGAGCGGTTCCGCCTGGGACATACAGACCAACACGATCAATCGGGATTGCTTTCTGCCAACATTTCACTCCAGGCTGTGTCTCAACCTTGTAGGACAAGCAACGCTGAGATTCATGAAACCTTGAGATGTTATGAGCGGCTTGACGTATGGCGTATGCCAAATCCGCACTGATATTCTCTGACGCTTCCTTGAACTCATCGTCTGAAACTCGAATGTCCGACAATTCGCAATGATCGAATCGAGCTTCGAGCTGACGAATCATCGCATCTCCTTCACGACGGATGTCATCAAGTAGATTAGAAACCAAGTCACGTAACTGGCTGTTATCAAAAGTGGGACGCATAATTAAATCGGCCCATTCTGAACGCTGAGGATATCGATAGATTGTCATCTTATTATGAAGAGCTGAACGGTTCTGTGTTACATTACAATCTTCTCAATATTCAGTGCAAGGATTCCTTCGGCTCCAGCAGCCTTCAAGCGTGTGATAAGCTCCCAAAAAAGTTTTTCGCTAATGACAGTGTGTACTGCATGCCATCCTTCAGTAGAAAGCTTAATGACAGTTGGTGCCTTGGTAGAAGGAAGCATATTAAGCACTTCTTCCAGCGAACTGTCAGGAACATTCATCATGACATACTTCTTGTCTTCGGCCGAGCGAACAGCATCGAAACGGAAAACAAGTTCGCGCAATATTTCTTCCTTTTCCTCACAAAGATTATTATTGGCAATCAGCACAGCTTCACTCTTGACAACAACCTCTACTTCTTTCAGTCGATTGCTGACAAGCGTTGAACCAGAACTAACAATGTCGAAAATTGCATCACCAAGACCTATATTCGGACTGATTTCAACCGAGCCGGTAATGACGTGGATGTCGGCAGTAAGATGATGTTCGTCGAGCCATTGCTGCAGGATAACTGGATAAGATGTGGCAATGGTCTTGCCATTGAACCATTCAATACCAGGATAATCGATCAATTTGGGGATAGCGAGCGACAGACGACATTGCGAGAAACCAAGATTCTTGACGACGCGGGCGTCCTTATTACGCTCCTTGAATTCGTTCAGACCGACAATGCCAACATCAGCAACACCTTTCGCAACACACTCTGGAATATCATCATCGCGCAAATACAGCACCTCAATGGGGAAATTGCTGGAAGGGATTAGCAACGTTCGCTTGGCGTTGCTCAGCTTGATTCCAGATTCTTTAAGTAGTTCCATGCAGTCTTCGAAGAGACGGCCTTTTGATTGTATAGCTATACGTAACATAAATAATGAATAATTAAAAAATAACAATTAACAATTGAGAGATTACAATTGAGAATTGCTTTTTTTATAAATTCAATGCACTGGATGACAAATCGTGCAAACGTTTACATTAAACGCGGCAAATATAGCGATAAAATAGCAGATAACAAAATAAAACGGGGATTTTTTTGCAAAATCCTCGTTTTTTTGACAATAAAGTGCGAAAATGTTATTTGCGTACGATTTCAACAGGCCCAAAGAGTCCCGCTGGGAGCAGTTCAGATGACTTCTTGCGATAGCGTGCATTGGTCCAGATATTCGGGAAAGGATCCATCCCTTCGTCATGTCCCTGGATAGCATTGCTCCAAGTGTTTACAACCTCAAGCACAAGATGGTTCTCGCCAGACTGAATAGCATCGGAGATATTCACTTCGTAAGGTGCGGTCCATGCAATGCCACAGTCTTTGCCATTCAGCGTTACTGTAGCGAGATTCTTGATGTCATTCAAAACAAGATAAAGATTGCTTGAATTTGAATATATTGAATCTACTTCAATATGATTAGCGATTAAAAGAGAATCGAGGTCAAAAGATGTAGAATAGGAAACGTGTCCTGAATAATATCTGACGAATGGATCTTCACTTTTACTCCAGTCGGGAAGCGTGTCAGATTCAAGTTCGACATTGTTGTCAAGGAAATGGAGTGACCAGTTCGAATTGATGCAAGCCAGTTTCACCGGATTTTTCTCATATTCATAGGCTGGACTGAGAAGTTCGTCTGGTGTGGGAGATGTCGGGAATACTACAAAGACTGAAGCATAAGGTTGAAGGACAATCTCCTCTCCCATCAGGCGAATAGTGCCATCAAGCGGATTCCACAATTCCGGAGTTCTTCCTTTCGAATCGCGAAATTCTGGGCGAATAACCGCAAGTTCATTCATTTGGTTCGATAGGAAATAGATTTCAGCGAATGAACTGGTGCGATGACAATAGGCAATACCTTCGGGAAGATAGTTGACATCGCGATTAATCCCCAATGCTTCAAACGTGGGTTCGCTCCATGGCAAATCCTTAGAGGAAATCACTCTGACACCTTGGTTTTGAAGCTCATCAATCTTAATCTGGACACTATCACTGAGTGGAAGACCATCGGGATCCATCGGATGGGCAGTGGGAAGAACAAGCAGACGATATCTTGGAGAAGCGTCTTCATCGGCATCGACAAAGAATTGTCCATTATTTGATTTACAACGGACAAGAGCATCTTCATTGAAACTGTCGTATTGATAACCATGCAGAGGGTTGATCCAATCTTCTGGTGTCAAGGTATTCTTTACATATTTTACTCCCACAGGACGTTCAACAACGGGAACTCCAACATTAGCCAATCGTTCCTTTTCGGAAGCTACACGTTCAGGTCCAAAGATGCCGGGAAGCATCGGGACAAGTCGATCGGGTTGGAATGCTCGACGAGGCATCTCACTTCCTGTGTAGACGGCAATATCTACCACAGGACGACCCATCTGAAGCAGATACTGACAACGCGTGACATATTTGGTCAATTCACTGGCTTCATCGAACCATGTATTACCCTTTTGGAAGAAGAATCCAATGCCATCGAGCGTCATACCTGGGCGCAATAGTGGATTTGGATTGAGACAATAGACATGATAGAACAAACGATTGATGCCCAAACAGAAATTGCGATCGATGAGCGGTTTGACTATAGCCGGATCTTCGTCGAAGACTCCACGTAATTCAGTACAGCCTTCGGCTTGAATAATACGTTTGCCATAGACATGAGCGCCACTGATGGCATCAAGCATATCGTTGATCTTGTCGTGGGTAGGACTATTGAGCCAGAATTCGCCCATAGGCAGGTCGGCGTAACGGAAATGTGCCATACCATCGCTCACCATAGTGGGACATACATTCTCGGCCGAAAGCTGGCAACCCATCTTTTGGGCATTTCGTCGCAATTCGTCAAAGAAAATGTCTTCTATCAGTTCGTTAATAGTCAAACGAACATCACGGAGGACGCGTTCGGAAGTCTCTTCATTAACAACCGGGAAACCGACCAACAAGGGAAGATAGTCAATAATGCTATATCCACGCCGAGCCTTAAATTCGTCGGCGAAATTGGAACTCCAGTTCTGGCTACCACATTCCCATGAATCGACGTGCATATATTTGAGTACACGACGAGCAAGATTTAGATGTTCAACGCTATCACGTCCTGGGACAGGTGCAAAGAAATGACTGTTAAACCAATTGTTCAACTGCTTTTGAATAGCAGTACGATTGAACTTGTCGCATTCCAAACCTTTACCATCGCCACCAGTTGCATTCACTAGCCCAGTGCTTACTGAGGCCATACGGAAACAGAATCGTGTCTTATCTTTCTCAGGGATACTGAAACTTGAAGCATATTCACGGATTTGCGACAAAGGTATATAATCCTCGTCTGTAACGGTATTCTGTTCTGTACTGGAGATTCGCCAAACGAGTCCTGCCTTGCCTTCCCATTGATTGATTCGTGGAGCTGCATGGAAACGAATCTCATTGACTTTCAAAGAAGGTGACCACTTGGCTTGATCAAGGTCTTCACTTCCAACGGGCGAGCCTTCGGGTGTCCATGTGAAGCGCCAGATACGAGCTTGCGTGGTAGGGATAGCATGTGTGGTATTGAAATCGTAGTTCTGCCAACCTGTACGAGCAGGAACAAGTTGCTTTACGTGTTCGAAATTAAGACCATCAGCACTTGCATAGACATCCATTCGCTGAGCCTGGAACTGAGTTGCTGGAAGAATAAGTTCGAGTGCACTTACTGTTATAGATTTAGGAAACTTATATTCGATCACAAATGGTTTCTTGGCAGAAAAACTTCCTTTCAAGGTATCGATTTTCAGGTCTTCACCTTCACCACTTACCACAGCATTAGAAATGGATTCCGGATCTGGTTTCGTGCTGGGAATACTTCCGAAGAATTGCTCTCCCTTTATATATTTATAAGGTATAGAATAATAGCCAATGGTTGTTCCAATAGTGTCATTGACCGCTGTCATAACTACTTTCTGCATTGATTCTTCGGGGGTAATCCATGGTCCACCTGCAAGAGCAAAACCATCGCAAATATGCATACCCAGTTTAAGACCAAGACGATCGGCCTCCTGCATTGCCCAATCGACCATCTCATACCATTGGGGAGAAAGCTGACGGACAGTGCCTCCAAGACCAGGATTCATTTCAATACTCTTAATGGGCATAAGATAAGTACCACCCAAGCCATTTTGCTTCATGGCTTCAAGGTCGGTCGTAATTCCTTCTTTGGTAACAGCGCCATACATCCAATACCAGAAACACCAAGGCTTGGCATTGAAATCATCAGGATTCTTGAAAACTTCAGAAATTTCTGCATACGTTGGCTGAAGAGCCAAGATAGTAAGAAATAGGGTTAGTAGATAGCGATTCATGGTGATTGGGTGTTATTTAAAGACATAATGAGGTTGTGAGGAAAGCCCTCACAACCTCATCTATTTAAGCTTTAAGTGCAGCGATAGCTTCCTTAATAGCAGCAATCTTCTGCTCAGCGTCAGCTTTCTTCTTCTGCTCGTTGGCGACAACCTGTGCAGGAGCTCCTTTGACAAATCGTTCGTTGCCGAGTTTCTTCATAACACTGGCAAGGAATCCTTCATTGTACTTCAGGTCAGCCTCCAGTTTCTTGAGCTCTTCCTCAACATTGATACTGCCTCCGAGAGGTACTGCATATTCTGTCGTTCCAACCATAAAGCTGGCACAGATGCCACGTTTTTCAGTAACGAAACTGATTTCGGAAGTGTTAGCCGACTTGGCAATGACTGCAGCAAGGGCTTTAGCAACATTGTTTGCTCCAGCATTGACAACAAGCAATTCGACAGCGACCTTAGGCGACATCTGTTTCTGAGCACGAATAGTACGGATGCCGGCAATGACTTCGGTAGCTGCCTGGAAGTCGGCTATCAACTTGCATTCCTCATCCGACGGTTCCTCATATTTGGGAAGAGTCTGGAACATGATGCTCTCGCCTTCCTTGCGCTCGGTGATGTTCTGCCATAATGCTTCAGTAATGAATGGCATGAATGGATGAAGCATCTTGAGAACAGTGTCGAAATAAGCTATGGTCTTTTCGTAAGTGATGCGATCGATAGGCTCTCCGTACGCAGGCTTGATAAGTTCGAGGTACCAAGCTGAGAAATCATCCCAGAAGAGTTTATAAACGAGCATCAACGCCTCGGACAAACGATACTTACTGAAGAGATCCTGCAGTTCATATCCTACACTCTTGACTTTTGCATCGAACCATTCGCAAGCCTTAAGCGATGCTTCGGGCTGAGGAATGTCGGCAACAGTCCAACCTTGAACGAGACGGAACGAGTTCCAAATCTTGTTGTTGAAGTTTCGTCCCTGTTCGCAAAGCGATTCATCAAAGAGGATATCGTTGCCAGCAGGTGCTGACAACATCATGCCCATACGCACGCCATCTGCACCGAAACGATCGATGAGATCAAGAGGATCGGGCGAGTTGCCCAACGACTTGGACATCTTACGTCCCAACTTATCACGAACAATGCCTGTGAAATAGACATGACGGAAAGGCAAAGCACCCATGTACTCATAACCAGCCATGATCATACGGGCTACCCAGAAGAAGATAATATCGGGACCAGTTACAAGATCAGAAGTTGGATAATAGTACTGTATTTCCTTGTTATTGGGATCAAGAATGCCATTGAAGAGCGAGATAGGCCAAAGCCAGCTGGAGAACCATGTGTCAAGAGCTCCTTCGTCCTGAATAAGATCCTCAGCTTTCAGATTTTCATAGCCATCAATCTTCTGGGCTTTTGCCAAAGCCTCTTCGCGTGTGGGAGCAACGACGTACTTCTTATCCTCATCCTTGACATTTTCCTGCCCAGGAAGGAAATAAGCAGGAATACGATGACCCCACCACAACTGACGGCTGATACACCAATCCTTGATATTCTCGAGCCAGTTACGATAAGTAGATTTGTACTTGGCAGGATAGAACTGAATGTCATCATTCATCACTGGAGGAAGAGCGATATCGGCAAAATGCTGCATGCGAATGAACCATTGCAAAGAAAGACGTGGTTCGATAGGCACATTGGTACGTTCTGAATAACCTACCTTGTTGTCGTAATCCTCTTCCTTCTCAAGCAGTCCAGCCTTGGTCATATCGATAGTTATCTGTTTGCGGCAATCGAAACGATCCATACCAATGTACAGACCAGCAGCTTCACTTAGGGTAGCATCGGGGTTAAAGATGTCGATGGCCTCCAGATTATACTTCTGACCCAGTGCGTAGTCGTTAACATCGTGAGCAGGGGTAACCTTCAAGCAACCTGTACCAAATTCGATTTCCACATAGCGGTCCTCGATAATGGGGACAACGCGATTTACCATTGGAACGATGACACGCTTACCTTTGAGCCAAGTATTCTTCGGATCCTTAGGATTGATGCAAACAGCAACATCACCCATAATGGTTTCAGGACGAGTAGTAGCAACGACGGCATAACGGCGACCTTTCTCATCACGATGTATCACCTGACACTTAACAGTAGCGTCAAATGGCTTGTCATTGTTGCAAATGACAATAGCTCCTGGTTCCTCACCATCGGTACTACCAACAGGTTCATCTACATAATACTTCATGTAGAAGAGCTTTGAGTGCTCATCGTGATAAATAACTTCTTCGTCGGAAAGGGCAGTCTGACGCTCGGGATCCCAATTCACCATACGCAAACCACGATAGATGAGACCTTTGTCGTACAGATCACAGAAGACCTTGATTACCGACTTGGATCGAAGGTCGTCCATAGTGAATGCAGTGCGATCCCAATCGCAGGAGCAACCCAGTTTGCGAAGCTGCTTAAGGATGATTCCGCCATGTTCATCGGTCCATGCCCAGGCATGCTTCAGAAATTCATCACGTGTAAGGTCTGATTTCTTAATGCCCTGTTCTGCAAGGCGTTTGATGACTTTGGCTTCAGTGGCGATACTTGCATGATCGGTGCCAGGTACCCAGCAGGCATTCTTACCCTCCATACGTGCACGACGTACGAGGATATCCTGAATAGTTTCGTTAAGGACGTGACCCATATGCAACACACCAGTCACATTTGGAGGTGGAATAACCACGGTGTAGGCCTCACGGCCATCAGGCTTGCTGCTGAAAGCCTTGTTGTCAAGCCAATATTGATACCATTTGTCCTCTACTTCAGAGGGATTGTACTTTGATGCTAATTCCATTGTTAACAAATTTGCGGCGGGATGATGTGTCCCGCCGTATTAGATAGTTTTATTTTTCGCCTGCGTCGATACGTTTCTTCAATTCTTCGATTTCGGCTTTAAGTTCGTCCATCTTGCTTTGCATAAGTGCTACAAGGCCATTGCCACTCTTCGACTTGGCATTGAGGAAGCCAAGGTTGTTCTCGTAGGTCTTCAGGTCATTGATCAATCGCTCAAGCTTACGCTGAAGTGTATTCGAATCCTTGATGCTGGCCACGTGCTCTTTAATGTTCTCGAAGCGACGACGCTGGCCCTTCATGTCAAGCTTATCGAAGAAGAAATCGATTAGTTCCTTATACTTGGCCTGGAGCTTATCTTTTTCCTTGAAAGGTACATGACCAATCTCTGCCCATTGATTCATCAAGTCACGCACACCCTTTACCGTTGCGTTCTCGACATCATCCTTAAGATTGGTGAGCGCCAGAATAATCTCTTGCTTACGCTCGAAGTTGGCACGTTCGGAAGCACGTTCTCCGCCAACGGCCTCTTCCTTTGCCTTGAAGAAAGCATCACAAGCCGACTTGAATCGTTCCCAAACCTGCTGCGAATACTTACGAGGAGCAGGACCAATGGTCTTCCATTCATTCTGCAAAGAGATAAGCTGATCAGTGGTTTTACGCCAATCGGTGCTGGTGCTGAGTGCTTCGGCACGCTCACAGAGTTCGATCTTACGCTGAAGATTGTCGGACTGCTCACCGCGCACCGACTTGAAGAACTCGGCCTTCTGATTGAAGAAGTTGTCACACGACTGACGGAAGCGCTCGAAGAGCTGGGTATTGACACGCTTGGAAGCAAAACCTAACTTGCGCCATTCGTCCTGGAAAGCAAGGATAACCTTCGTAGCATCATCCCAACCCTTCACAGTTGTTATCTGAGAAAGGTCAATAGCTTCAACCTTCTCACAAATCGAAGTCTTGCCCACCTCATTGGCATGTTCCTGCGCCTTGAGCTGCTCGAAATGAACCTGATGACGCTTGTTGATTTCAGTTGATGCAGCCTTGAATCGATTCCAGATCTCCTCACGAACAGAGGGGGCAACAGGACCGATGATACGCCACTGCTCGTGCATCTCCTGCAACTTGCGGAAAGCATCAACTACATCAGGTGCCTGAACCAACTTCTCAGCTTCTTCACAGATCTGAAGTTTAGCTTCAAGATTCTTGCGGAAATCATAATCGCGAAGTTCCTTATTAATCTTGAGAGCATCATAGAACTGTTCTGTCAACTGAGTATAGCGTTTCCAGAGTCCTGCGACCTCCTGCTGATCGACAGCGCCGATTTCCTTGAACTGCTTCTGCAATTCCTGGAATTCGTTGTATTTCTGCCCCACTTCTTCGGCATTGCCGGCTATGATTTCCATCTTGTCAAGCACTTCGCGCTTCAGAGCGAGATTGTTGGCATACTCTTCATCGCGTGCCTTGACCATAGCTGCACGTGCCTCCTTCTGAATGTTAAGGAGGTCCTTAAGTCGTGGTTCAAGTTCGTCGGGTTTGGATTCATACGTAGCCGGGTCTCCATTACCATCAATGAAGGCCTGCATCTCGGCATCGGTCTCCTGTTGACGCATCTTGTAATAGAGTAGCTTGAGGTAGTTGATCTCGCCTTTGACACTTTCACTTGCAATGCCGGCGATCTCTGAGATACGCTCAAGGATTTCAGCGCGGTTGGCATAAATCTTTTTCTCAACAGTATTCTCTGCTGATTCATCTTCAGCAGTAGATTCAGCAACTTCGGGAGCTGCTGCAGGTTCCGTAGAAAGAACATTGTCTTCCATCTGGATAGGATCGAGGATCTCTGACATATTTGTAATTATTTAATCATTCCGCTAAATTTATAACGGGCGTGCAAAGTTACAAATAATTATTGAATTACAATTATTTTTTTTAAAAAAAATGACAAAAGAGACGAAATTACGCCTCTTTTGTACAGTTTTGAGAAGATTTTGAAGTATTTTATGTTGTTTTTACTTCTTTTTCTTGAGCAACTCGACATATCCAAAACCATATCCGATGTCATCACCCAACCCACAGACATAAGCAAACTCTTGAAGGACTGGAGACAACTGAAGCCTGAACTTAAGCATATATCCAACCACTTTCTGACAGCGGGGCGAATCGGTGAAGATACTGACAGCCTTGCGTCGAGGTTGTGTAAGCAGTGTGAATTGAAATGCCCTGTCACCATCATAGCTGCGTTTGTAGAACGACTCCCAACGATCAATTAGTTCTTCGACCATAAACTGTGAGAAGAACTGATTGTCGGGAGAAAGATAGTCGAGCGTATTGTTCGGACGAAGAGCCTTCACAACGATTGGCGAAATGGACTGATATTCCATAATTTCGGTGAAGACAACAGGAGAAATGTCGTCAACAGCGATAATCTTGAAAGTAACAGAGGACTTATAGTCTCCGATAGAGAATTGCTTGTCAAGCAACTGCTGAGTTAGAAACGAGCGTGTTTCGACCTCAGGAAGGAACGATACCCAAAACTGAATTCGAGGCACATTGACATAAAGTCTATCGGTCTCGACATAAACCTTGGGCACATAAAAGTTACTAATCGAGTATACTTTCTGGCGAATGTTGTCGATGGGCTGAAGTCCATTGGCCGACAACCATTTTTCGTAAGCTTCCTTGTTTGAAGTAATCAAACGATTGAAAGCCGATGCCATTTCATACTGATAGCTGATTGGAAGAATATTTCCACTCACTAGTGGCAATACTTCAAGTGTAACTTTTAAGCGCAAAATGTAAAAAGATTTAGGAAATTAATTAATGCTATTTATAAGATGTACTGTATGAACCGAAACCAAGGCGGCAGTCTCGGTTCGCAGTCTTTGATCACCGAGCGAAATCGGGAGGTAACCGTTTTGCAAAGCGAATGAAACCTCATCTTGACTGAAATCTCCTTCGGGGCCAATAAGAATTCTCACATCACGACCCTTTTGTACCAAATGTGACAATAAATGTCTTGGCTGATTATCCATACAATGGGCAATAAACTTTTGGCCATCGAAAGGCTCTTCGATGAAGCGTTTGAAGTCTGTCATCTCATCTATTTGTGGAAGTGTTGCTTTCAAACTCTGTTTCATTGCAGCAATGGCGATTTTACGCAATCTTTCGGTTTTCAATTCCTTGCGTTCAGAAAAACGACAACGCAACGGGACAAAACGATCGAGACCTATTTCAACAGATTTTTCAAGCCACCATTCCATACGATCTAGATTCTTGGTTGGACCAATAGCCAACTCGACACGATACGGCCAATGTGAATCTGAATGAGAAGAAAGGATTTCAACAGAACAATGCTTAGGATGAGCAGAAGCAATACGGCAGTGATACCACATTCCATTGCCATCAACCACATCAATTTCATCACCTACAGTATGTCGTAAAACACGCACGACATGTCCCGACTCTTCTTCTGGAAGCTCGGAACATGTCGATAAAAAAGGTGCATAAAAAATGATCATTACTCTTAATAACAATTGATGTGATTGAGAAACGAATTAGAAACTAATGGGTTTCAGGATTATGCTTATACTGGAAGAGGATTGCAAATAGGACTGCAACAGTCAATGCAAAGCCTGCAAAGACGAACCAGCAGGTAGGCCAATCACCCAATAGATAATCACCTTGCCAAGAACAGAAATGATTAACCACTTCACCAGCTGCCAAAGTGCCGATAGTAGCACCAATGCCATTGGTCATCATCATGAATAGTCCCTGAGCTGAAGCCTTGATGCTTGGTTCACACTCTTGATCGACAAAGATGCCTCCTGAGACATTGAAGAAATCGAAAGCAACACCATAGACAATACAAGAAAGAATGAAGAGCAACACACCAGGCATAGCAGGATTGCCTAAACCGAAGAATCCGAATCGGAAAACCCATGCGAACATCGACATAAGCATAACGACCTTAATGCCAAATCGTCTGAGGAAGAATGGGATCATCAGGATGCAGAGGGCCTCACTAATCTGGGATATGGATGTTAACAAGGTAGCGTTATTGGCAGCGAATGACGAAGCAACAGCGGCATCAGCACTCCCCTTGAAACTCGTAATGAAAGGACCGGCATAACCATTGGTAACCTGAAGGCTCATTCCCAATAATGCTGAGAAGATGAAGAACAATGCCATCTTCTTTGTCTTGAACAGCTTGAAAGCATTCAGACCCAAGGCCTCGACAAGCGAAGTTCTTTCCTTCTTCTCGTTAAGTTTGCATTCAGGCAATGAGAAACAATAAACACAAAGCAACAAGCTAAGCAGGCCTGATACGAAGAACTGCATATAGGTGTACTGGAACTTATGGGCATTGTCAGCAAAGGTGAAAAAGAATGAACCATCTTCCCAAACGGCGCAGTTGACAAACCACATGGTAGCAATGAAGCCAACTGTACCCAACACACGGATAGGTGGAAAATCCTTGACGGTGTCCATACCATTTTCCTTCAAGATAGTGAAGGCTGTAGTATTGGCGAGCGCGATGGTTGGCATGAAGAAGGCAACACTAAGAGTATATAATGCAATGAAGAGACCCTTATTCGAGAGTTCGTTGCCGAACCCTGCCTGGAAACCTAAATACCAACAGCCAAGCATAAAACCGCCGGCTAGCAGGTGGCAAATGCCCAGAAGACGCTGTGGCTGAATATACTTATCAGCGACAATACCCATCAACGTAGGCATAAAGATTGAGACAATACCTTGAATAGCATAAAACCAGGCAATATTCTCACCCAGTCCTGCCTTTCCAAGATAATTGCCCATACATGTGAGATAGGCCCCCCAGACAGCGAACTCCAGGAAGTTCATCACTGCCAAACGCAATTTCGTATTCATAAATCAAAATACTTAAAATTGGGCGCCGTGAAAACGACGCCCAATATCTAATTAATACTGATGCATTGGACGAAGCAGATCGTTGACAGTCTTGACAGGATTGAAAGTCAGAAGGTCAACGTCTACGAATACCGTATTCCAGTTGGACATAGCGCCATTCCAGAGTCCAGGCAACTCAAGCGCCTTGAGCTCCTTGCCATTCTTCGACTTGTAGGAGATGAAACCGGTCTGAGGATCGACAAACTTAAGAAGGTCGAATGGTTTGCCATTCTTGTCCTTCACAGCGCACACAAGATCAACAGGATTGAAGTGAGTGCCCTCCTTGAACATAGCGACATAGTCGGCATTGTTCTTATCAATCTGGCTCGACTCAAGAATCTGGAGCTGATAGGTTCCGTCGGGTGACTGAGCAATAAATGGTCCACCACCTGGCTCTCCCACATTCTTCACCATACCGCAGACACGAAGTGGACGATTAAGCTTGTTCTTGATGTAGAGAGCAAGTTCTGTGTCATCGAGTTGCTTGGTGTCAGGATTCTTGATGAACAGGTTCTTCTGAAGGAAGTAAAGCATATCGATGAGATTCTCATGCTGATACTTGCCACCTTCGAGCTGCTGCAGATAAGAGAAGATTTTCTGCTGGAGACTAACAAGAACACCACCAATAATCTGCTTGTAGGCGATGGTTGGGCTCTTCTTCTTCTCTGGAACAACGTTGTCGATATTCTTGATGAAGATAACATCGGCATCCTGTTCGTTGAGATTCTCGATGAGTGCACCATGTCCGCCAGGACGGAACAGCAGATTGCCTTTTTCGTCACGGAATGGAGTATTATCCATATTGGCAGCAAGTGTATCGGTGCTGGCTTTCTGTACAGAGAAAGAAATCTTGTACTTCACGCCATAGCGTGCCTCGTAAGCTGCCTGCTTCTCCTTGACAAGAGCTTCGAAGAGCGGAAGATGATCGGGGCTCACAGTGAAATGGAGCTTTACCTGTCCCTTGCCGTTGGCAGCATAAAGTGCACCTTCCTCAAGATGCTCCTCAAATGCCTTGCGCACACCGTGAGATGAACGATGGAAAGTAAGGAGTCCCTTGGGCAGCTGTCCATAATTAAGGCCCTTGGCAAGGAGAAGATTGGCAACAACAGGCTTGTACTGACTAGCAGCGATAAGGTCGTCGATGCCCTTTCCTTCATTCTTGACACAGGCTGCATCCAATTCTGGATAGAATGCAAACTGCTTGATGCCTGCAAAGAACTTCTTTTCGAAATCATTGGTTGGAACTTCATAGTCAGCATCCAAGAACTCAAAGAGATTCTTGAACATACGGCTGGCAGCACCCGAAGCAGGAACGAACTTCAAAATCTGGTTGTCAGCCTGTAGATATTTCTGCCAGAGGTCCTGGTAATACTTGGCAGCGTCGTCGTCGACTACGAGGATGCCATATTCTGGAGAGGCAGCTCCCTTAAGCTTCAAATAAGGGAAACCAGTTTCAAATGACTTGAGCTGGCTCTCAGCCTTCTCTACACTAATGCCACGCTTGGCAAGAACTTCAAGGTCTTCTTGTGTAAACATACGTATTATTAGATTTATGATTGTAGAATTCTACTTTTCGAGGGCAAATTTAATAACTTTTTCAATAAGTTGAACTTTTTAACTCAAAAAAAATGCGTTTTTGGACAAAATATTGAAGAAATTGCATTAAATAACAAAAAAATAAAAGAATTTGTAGTATTTAAGTTACAACTATCAATAAAAATTATTAACTTTGCAGCGCAAGCAAATTCAATTACGTACAACAAGAAAACTACGATACATGAAAATACTCAAGATCGAGCAATTTACAACTGAAGAGATGGCACTCTTCCTTACTGACTATCGCATATTGTATTCTGTGGTAGACAACAAATTGTCGATCAATGATTGGAAATATATTAAACAATATATTTTAAAAGGTATAGACGCAGGATTCTATGGACGAGATGTCCACGGCGTACATCAACTTGTCCATACGCTCGAAACATGTCGCGTTCTGCTCCAACAAGTCGGGTTGGGCCGTCGTTCCATCCTGATGGCCATGCTCTATCCACTTGCCGAACACAAGGTCATCAGCCAGGAGGAAATGAATCGCAACTTCGGTCCAGAAGTTGTGAAACTGGTCTCCAATATGGCTAAAGTCCAGCATCTATATGCCGACCACGACAGCCTTGAAGATGAGAATTTCAGCAAACTGATGCTTTCGTTTGCTGAAGATATTCGCGTCATCATATGTATGATTTGCGACCGTTACACACTGATGAAGGCGCTCAATCATACGCAAGACGTTGATTATCGCCACAAGGTAACACAGGAATGTCGTCTGCTCTACACTCCCATTGCACATCGTCTCGGGCTTTATGTCATCAAAGGAGAACTTGAAGACATGGCCGTGAAGTACGACTATCGAGATGTTTACGATGACATAGCTCACCAGTTGCAACTCACGAAACGTTCGCGAGAGGAATATATTCAGCAATTCATCTCTCCTCTTGAAGCAAAACTGAAAGAGGTTCTGCCAGTTCCCTTCCACATCAAAGGCCGCACGAAGAGTATCTCCTCCATCTGGTCGAAAATGAAACGTCAGCAGAACAGCATTGACAAGATCTATGACCTATTTGCCATTCGTATCATTATCGATGCAGAAGGACCTAATGAAAAAGCATTGTGCTGGCAAGCCTACAGCATCGTTACCGACATGTATCAACCCAATCCAAAGCGATTAAGGGACTGGCTGTCGATACCCAAGTCTAACGGTTACGAATCTTTGCATATTACGGTTTATGGGCCAAGTGATCGTTGGGTAGAAGTGCAGATTCGAACAAAAAGAATGGACGAGATTGCCGAACGCGGTTTAGCAGCACACTGGAAATACAAAGGTATCAAAAGCGAAGGCAATTCGGCCGACAAACTCATCGCATCGATACGTGAAGTACTCGAAAGCGGTGCTCCAAAAGACGAATTAATGAAAGACTTCTCCATGGGTCTATATGATGAAGAGGTTTTCGTCTTCACACCCAAAGGAGAAGTGCATAAGTTCCCAAAAGGGGCAACTGTGCTCGATTTTGCATTCAGCATTCATTCGAAACTAGGTATGCAGTGTGTGGGCGCGCGTGTAGGAGGAAGAAACGTCAAAATCAACCATCAGCTCAACAGCGGTGAGACTGTGGAGATCCTCACCTCCTCCCAACAAACTCCTAAACTCGACTGGCTGAATATAGTTAAGACATCGAAGGCCCGAAGCCGCATCAAATCAGGCATCAAAGAAATTGAGAATCGTGAAGCACAGACCGGCAAGGAGATGCTGCAACGTCGATTCAAGAATCGAAAGATTGAAATTGACGAAGCCGAAATGTCGCGTGTCATCATCCGTCTTGGATATAAGACCCAAACCGCCTTTTATCACGATCTTTCGACAAACGACATTTCAGTAGATGATGTATTGAAAGAATACGAGTCGAGCCAAACTCCACAAATCCAAGGTGAGCCAGCTACTCATTCCGCTGCTGATTTCACGGCAACACCAGAGATTGCTGCAGAAAACGAAAAGAAACAAGCGGGCAATGACGTACTCGTCATAGACCGCGACCTAAAGGGAATAGATTACAAGTTGGCAAAGTGCTGTCATCCTATTTATGGTGACGACATTGTCGGATTTGTATCGATTGCACGAGGCATCACCATTCATCGTGCCGACTGCTCAAACATCAAGAGTCTTGAAAAGCAGTATCCTTATCGTATACAACGCGCTCGATGGAGCGGCAAAAGTGCAGGGCAATATTTCATCACGCTACGTGTCGTTGGCAATGATGATATCGGTATTGTTACCAATATATCATCCGTCATCAACAAGGAACCCAACACGCTGCTTCGCTCTATATCGATAGATACCGAAGGAGGACTTTTCCAAGGGCATCTTACAGTAAGTGTCTCCGATCTATCTTCGCTCAACATCCTGATACGAAAGATACAATCGGTGAAAGGTGTGAAGAATGTATCACGAACGAACTGACATTAAGAAGCAATATGAAAAATAACAATCAATACAATAATAATATGAAATCCAACATCCTCTATTTACTCATCGCACTTGTCCTTGTATCCTGCTCTGGGTCGAATGGACCATCTGTCAAGCAACGTCGAGCCGAACAACTCGAAAAGTTCCGCTCTCAGCTTCAAACCGAACGTCAAACGCTGAAGGCTACCGATTCACTTATGATGGCCCTTATACCCCAAATCAACACAGCCAAAAGCAAGGGCTTTGAGTATGAGAAGACGCAATACGACGACCTTGGAAGGTTCCGTCCTGAAGGTATGGATCCAAGTCAGAACTTGAACAAGTCCTATGTTCGCTGTGCGGTTGATGAATATGGCCGCACTCAACTCATAGCAACATATTGCGGGCCGAAAAACTTTGTTGTCCATCAGGTTCGAATCAACGCAAGCGACGGCACAGAAATTACAACAAAAACCATAGAGCCCAACGATGGTACAAACTATAGCTATGATATCGGAGGCACGCATTACCAGGCAGTTACTTTCACCTATGCCGGCAAAGTCACTGAAGGGATGTCGAATGACAGTATCGTATTAGCCAATGCCGATACCGATAACGGTGCTTTAGGATTCATAGCTCAACACGTTGATGACAAGAATCTGAAAGCCAACTATATATCTATTGATGGCAAGGAACTAATGGTTAACATCGGTCCAAAAACTCGTGCACGAATGGCCGCTACCTATGAGCTCGGTATTCTCCTTCGCGAAAATACACGTCTACAGCAGGAGAACAAGACTGCTGGACTTAAGATCCAATATCTTGAACAGATGATATTGCGTAAAGAAATTGAGGAAGCTGAAGGCAATTGACATATTATCAAAACCAATATTAACCTCTAAAAAAATAAACACGATGGAAAAATTAATGTTAAACTACTCTGTTATTAGCGCATTCATCCAAGCTCTCTTTTGGAAGATTGTAATCGCTATTGTCGTTTATATCATCGGCAAATGGGCAATCAACAAGGTCTGCAAGATCAGCACCAAGATGATGGACAAGAAGGGTGTCGAAGACTCACTTCAAGGCTTCCTCGAGAGCATCATCAAGGTTGGTCTCTGGCTCTGTCTGATTATCGCAATAATCAATATTTTGGGCGTCGATACCGCTGCATTCGTCGGACTCTTTGCCGGTGCCGGTGTAGCCATAGGTATGGCAATGTCGGGTACACTTGGGAACTTTGCTGGAGGTGTGATGATTCTACTTTTCAAGCCTTATAAGGTCGGTGATTTCATTGCTGCCCAAGGCTACGAAGGCATTGTCAAGGATATACAAATCTTCAATACCATCTTGGTCACGACCGACAACAAGACAATCATTATTCCTAATGGCGGTCTTTCGACAGGTTCTTTGATCAATTACTCAAAGCAGCCATACCGTCGTGTAGATGTCAACTTTGACTTCTGTTATGGTACCGATTATGAAAAAGTGCGCGAGGCCATCGAAAAGATTCAGAATGCGTGCCCGCTCATACTCAAGGAGCCTATCGAAGGCGAACCCGTTGCCGGTCCGTGGCAAGGCCTCGCAAATATGGGAGAAAGCGGTTGCACCATCGCTACACGTTCTTGGTGCAAGAGTGCTGATTACTGGGCAGTCATGGGTTATATGAAATACGAAGTTTATCAGCAGCTCCGCAACTCGGGCTTTATGTTCCCGTTCAACAAACTCGATGTAACTCTAATTAAGGAATAATACATGAATCTGATAGATTTTCTAAATTCAAGTCCCGTCAATTATCTTGCTGTTGCAACGCTCGAAGAACAGTTGCAAGCAGCAGGTTTCTACAAGTTTGACCCCACTAAGCCAATGTTCGACGTAAAGCCAGGAGATAAACTTTACGTCACCAAGAACGATTCTTCACTCTATGCCATTCGATTAGGATCAATGCCTCTTGGAGAAAGTGGCATCCGAATCATTTGCGCTCACTGTGATTCGCCAACCTTCCGCATCAAACCCAATCCAGAAATCCTGATGGAAAAAGGATTTGTAAAGCTGAATACAGAGTTATACGGAGGCGCAATCATGAGCACATGGTTCGACCGTCCTCTATCCTTGGCAGGACGTGTAATGCTTCGCTCCAGCGATCCATTACACCCTCAGACACGTCTTCTCCATATCAAGGAGCCGTTGCTCATCATTCCAAACCTAGCTATCCACTTCAACCGTCAGGTCAACGATGGTGTCAAGTTGTCGAAACAAAAGGATATGCTTCCCGTATTAGGCATAATCAACGATCAACTTTCATACAATGGTCTTTTACTAAGACTTATTGCATCTCACCTTGATGTAGCAGCTGAAGACATCCTCGATTTCGACCTATATCTATACGATACGACTCCACCCTGCGAAGTCGGTCTGCAAAAAGAATTCATTTCGGCTGGACGTCTTGACGACTTGTCGATGGTTCATGCGGGACTGCAAGCAATGCTTGGAGAAGTTGTGAGTGAAGAAAAAACAAAGGAGTTACAACGTCAGACAATGGTATTGGCCATCTTTGACAACGAGGAAACAGGAAGTGGCACAAAACAAGGCGCAGGATCTCCTTTCCTCTCACAAGTGCTCCAACGTCTAGTCATTGCACAAAACAGATCACTCGGACTGAACAGTGATCCTCGCGACGATTTCTATCGTATGATAGAGAATAGTTTTATGGTGAGTGCCGACAACGCACATGCCTGGCATCCAAACTATGGTGAAATGATGGACCCGACCAATCACCCTGTTCTCGGAGGCGGTCCCATCATCAAGGTCAATGCTGCCCAGAAATATGCAACCGATGCCGATGGAGCTGCTGTCTTCGGTGAGATATGTCGCCGAGCAGGTGTTCCATATCAGCGGTTTGTCAATCACAGCGATATCGCTGGAGGAAGTACACTAGGTAATATTCTAACCAGCTCTCTCCCATTCCGAGGCGTAGATATGGGCAATGGCGTTTGGGGCATGCATTCAATACGTGAAACAGGCAGTATCAAGGATCAGGAGTATGTCATCAGGGCCTTCTCCGAGTTCTTCTGGGGGTAATCCTTTAACTCGCATCTTTTGCAAACAACTACTAACAATAACAAAGGCATGGTTCTCGATGGAACCATGCCTTTATGATTTTTCACACAAATCGCAGGAAGAAACGTACCAGTGAAGCACCAATGGCGCCTAATCCGCACCAAATCCAATAGGTGTTTGGGTTACCGAACCAGTGGTCTTGGGCAAAGCCAACCAATGCGCCAATGACCAAAACGTAGAAAAGGATGCGCAGGACCTTCTGCATAATTTCAATTGGATCCATACTGTTTAGTTATTTGCTACCGTAACTATAGCTATTTATTTAATCTTAAGTCGTTTACCCAATTGCAGTTTGGTATTAGCCCTAATTCCATTCAGTTTGCACAGACGATTGACTGTCGTTCCGTATCGACGAGCAATACCTCCCAAGGTATCACCCTTACGGACTACATGAATGGCGGGCGAAGATCTTCTTGAGCCACTAGATCGACTCGATGAACCTCTTGAACTTGCCAACGCACTTCTCTTACCCTTGTTCGATTGCTCCCATTGAGCTCGTTTGCGATCGAGCTTATAGATTTGTGAACGAGGTTGGAATGTGACGAAGTCGATTAGATCGGCCGGATCCAAGGCAATACCCATGTAGCGCATCTCGAAATGAAGATGTGGCCCCGTACTGCGTCCTGTGCTACCTCCAAGTCCAATAGCCTGACCCGCTTTCACATATTCATCTTGTTTGACAATATGTTTTGACAGATGACCATAGATAGTTTCAAGACCGTTGTCATGACGAATAACATAGAAGTTTCCATAGCCACGACGATCGCTTCGGCAGATCCTAACTCTGCCATCAAAAGCAGCACGAACCGTATCGCCAATATACAATTTAATGTCTTCACCTTTATGCATTCGCTCCTTGCGCCAACCAAAAGGCGAAGTTACCATCCCCTTAATAGGAGGATACCATCCTGAAAGATCAATATCAACATTGTTAGGAATATTGGCAGGTATTTTGCCATTCATTGGGTCAAAATTATCATTCCAGTCGCTGTAAAGATCCAGTTCGGGACGCAGCTCGAAGGGTTTTTCACCTTCCAAAGTATTGACGGAATCAGACATCGTATGAAAAAAACGTGCAACATCCTGTTGCTCCTGAAGTGTGCGATGAATGTCGCGATGTACCTGAGGTACCACATCTCCCTTTGCCCAAATACAGTCCGTCAAAATAAATGTCGCAACAAGCGACAATAATATTTTATCGAATTTCATGTTGCAAAAATACGCAATCTTTTTGGAAAAACCAAGAAGATTGCGTACATTTTAACGAAATTTGTCATTTAACGAGCTGATTCAATGGCTTTGGCCAGTGCTATTGACAGTTGGTCTGGACAAGATGTCGGTTTATTTCCACATCGTATACCCTTGATCTTGTCAATCACTTCCTGTGCCTTTTGTCCTTTCACGAGAGAAGATATACCTTGAAGATTGCCGTGACATCCTCCTATGAATTGCACATCCTGAATTACATCGTCATCGTTCAATTCGACATGAATTAACCTCGAGCAGGTTCCTTCAGTCTGATACCATACGTCTTTCATAATCACTCCTGTTTAGTAAAAAAATACTTGATACGGCTGAACATTGACTTTCGATTCTCTTCGGTCGGGATGCAGTTCGTGCCTTTAGCGAGTTTCTCGACAGCCTTCTTCTCATCAGACGAGAGTTTCTCGGGAACAAACACTAGAATATTGACTATCAGATCACCAATATTGCCAGTATCCTTTGATGGCAAACCCTTGCCCTTCAGACGTAAAATCTTACCAGGCTGGGTACCAGCAGGGACATTTATTCTCACACGGCCATTAAGGGTAGGAATCTCTACAGGACCACCTAAAGCAGCCGTTGGGAAAGAAATGAGGCAGTTGTAAACCAAGTCCTGTTGGTCACGCAAAAGTTCTGGATGAGGTATTTCCTCGATATTGACAATCAGGTCGCCTGGAACACCTTTGCCACCCGGTGCAGCATTGCCTTTTCCCTTAGCCATAAACTTCTGTCCCTCCATTACACCTTTGGGTAAATGGATAGGGATAATATCCTCAACCTGACGGACTGTACCGGTGGAATCGGCAACAGAATGCTTGATCTTAACTTTCTTGTCAACTCCATTCATCACATCGTCAAGCGAGACTCGCAACGTGATGTTGATGTCTTGACCTTTGACGGACTGTTGGAAAGGATTGAAACCTTCGTTGCCATTGCCAAAGCCAAATCCTTCAAAGCCACTGAAAGGATTGCCTGACGTAGTGTAAGTATAGGTAGTACCTCCACGACGACCCTTTGCACCTCCAAAGAAAGCATTGAAAATATCGAATGGATCGAAGTCCATTCCATTGAAATCAAAGCCTCCAGTGCTGCCACCGTCTCCGAAACCGCCATTCATACCAGCATGTCCAAACTGGTCATAGCGAGCGCGTTTCTGCTCATCGCTTAGAACAGCGTAAGCTTCATTGACCTCTTTGAAGTTCTGTTCAGCGGTTTTCTGCTCTGCCTCGCTGGCTTGCTGCCACTTATCCGGATGCCATTTTATGGCCAACTTTCGGTAGGCTTTCTTTATTTCGTCGGCCGTAGCTCCCTTTTGGAGACCTAAGACCTCATAATAATCTCTCTTTGCCATATTATAACATTTTCTCCTTTAATAAATTATTGACCTACGACTACTTTCGCATACCGAACCACCTTGTCATAAAGCTTGTAGCCCTTTGTAGGACAATCGACAATTTTTCCTTTAAGTGAAGGATCGGGTGCAGGAAACATAGTGATGGCTTCGTGGATCTTGTCGTCGAAGTCATCTCCTGGATTTGCAGGAATAACGGTGACCTGCTGTTGTTTAAGATAGCCTTGAAACTTCTGCATGATCAAAGTGACTCCTTCTTTCACGCTATCAACGTCCTCAGCTTTGTCGATATGTTGCATGGCACGCTCCAAGTCATCAATTACAGGCAGAAGTGCCTCAATGGCTTTCTGACTACCATATTTGATCAGATCGGCTTTTTCCTGAATGGTACGTTTACGGAAATTATCAAACTCCGCAGCACGATATAAAGCATCTTTCTGAAGCTGTTCAACCTTCGCCTCCAGTTCGGCAATTCGTTCTTCTGGCGTTTGTTCTTGTTGTTCAACTTCAACTTGCTTCGATTCCTGTGCATCGGTGTCATTGTTGGGTTCAACTACTGTAGTATCGTCAACCTTTACCTCTTCATCGTTGAACGTTTGCTTATTTTCTTCCATAATATATATAAATTTTTGTTAATATTCGATATCGACATGACTGCAAATATCATGCCATGACAATTTTTCAGTATTTTTTTTTAAAGAAAGAATTTTTAAGAGTGTAGATTTCAATATTTCAAAAATAATAGTTATATTTGCAGCGCAATTTTGTCACACTTTCGTTTACACATTATTTAATATATATGATACTCTTTCCTGAAGCCAAAATCAACATCGGTCTCAATGTTACACGTCGTCGCGAGGATGGCTACCATATCCTCCAGACACTATTCTATCCTATCAACTGGTGTGATGCGCTCGAAATCCTTCCTATGTCGGATGTAAATGCTGCCAATTGTATTAGTACGAATGACAACAAAGTACATTGGTATCAGACCGGAATTATAGTCGATTGCGACCCGGAACTTAACCTCTGCGTGAAGGCATATCGATTATTACAAGACCGATTTCCAGAATTGCCTGCAGTCGAAATGCATCTGGAAAAACAGATTCCCTTTGGGGCAGGACTTGGCGGTGGATCGTCTGATGGAGCACATGCCTTGCTGATGTTGCGAGAAATGTTCAATTTAGACGTCACCGATAACGAACTTGAAGCTATTGCAGCACGCATGGGAGCCGACTGTGCTTTCTTTTGCCGATGTGGCAACCAGCTGAACACTTCTAACAATAATCACAAGATGCAAGCTCAATATTGCGAAGGAATAGGCTATGAGCTAGTCCCACATACCTTATCTCTTAATGGCAAATATATCGTTGTAGTAAAACCTCCCTTTGGCGTAAGTACACGTGAGGCATATAGTGGTGTCCATCCCCAATTGCCAGACGTTTCTCTTGATATGATGCTAACCCGTCCCCTTGATGAATGGAAGGATTGCATATACAACGATTTTGAAAAATCCGTTTTCCCGCTCTATCCGCAACTTGACATGATCAAGCAGACACTCTATCAACGTGGTGCCATCTATGCAAGCATGTCGGGATCAGGATCTGCTCTCTTTGGCATCTTTGACCAAGAGCAACCCGATTGTGCAACATGGTTCGACGAAAAATATAATGTTCGTGGCCATTGGGCTTTAGTGTAAACGATTGCCTAAAAACAGAAGGATGAATTGACATTAATGCAATTTTTGTTATTATTGCACATTTTTTCTATAAAAAATTTGGATTTAATTGTAAAAACAATTATCTTTGCACCCGTACAACACTTTAACAAAAGAAAACATTTCCTATCTTAATCAACATGGGCGAAAAAGGAAAAGTAACTATTTACGACCTGGCTCAAAGACTCCATACTACGGCTTCAACAGTTTCGCGAGCCTTGCAAAATAACCCACGCATTAGTCTCAAAACGCGCGAAGCGGTGCAAAAACTTGCAAAGGAATTAAACTACATTCCAGATCCTGTGGCCCACCATTTGCGCACAGGCAAAGGTAATGTACTTGGTATTATAGTGCCACGTATTGACCGCAACTTTTTTGCAACTATCATATCATCATTCCAGGATCAAGCACAAAAGCATGGATTCCAAGTAATCATTGCCGCCAGTGGTGAAAGCGAAGAACAGGAATCCAATGCTATCAAGGCTATGATTGCCAAGAAAGTCGATGGCGTAGCAGTATCCCTCTCTACCGAAACACAGAATCCCGTCTATCCCGAAATGCTATCGCAGCATAATATCCCCCTCGTATATTTCGATCGTTTGCCCGACAAGGTCTCTGATTGTGACTCCGTTTGTAACGACAATTTCCAGATAGGTTATGATGCTGTTGTCCAGTTGCACAAACTTGGGTGTCGTAAAATATGTCATTTCGCTGGTCCTTTCGTTCAACCCTCCTACTCCGACCGATACAAAGGTTATCGTAAGGCTCTCGATGACTTTGGGCTTCCGTTTCGTGACGAATGGCTCTTCCAGAGTTCCATCACCATTGAGGCCGGTACCGAAGCCGCACAACGTATCCTACAGATGGAAGATCGTCCCGATGGAATCTTCTCAGCCGGCGATTTCCCAGCAATTACCGCCATTGATATCTTCCGTCGTAAAGGCATCAAGGTGCCTGACGAAATCGCCATCATTGGTGTAGCCAACGAACCCTTCGACAATTACCTCTCTACACCTTTGGCCTCGTTTGACCTGCACCAACAGCGCATTGGAGAAATGGCAGCCAAGCTACTTCTGTCCCACCTCGGCGAGATACCTGAAATGAACCATCCATCGCATCTCATTGTCAACCACAATTTGATATTACGCGATTCGGCTATTTAAAGATTGTCAATCGACAAATAAATACTAAATAATTTTGTAAAATTCCACTAACCATTAAATTTTCATCAATATGACAAGTTTGAAAGACTTTTCTCTTGAAGGCAAAAACGCCTGGATTACCGGCGCGTCCTACGGTATCGGTTTCAACATTGCCAAGGCATTCGTTGCCGCAGGCGTGAAGACCATTATTTTCAACGACATCAACGAAGCTGCCCTTGAGCGTGGCCTGAACAACTACAAGGAGGCTGGCATCACCAATGTCAAAGGTTATGTTTGCAACGTTACTGATGAGGTTGCTGTGGGCGAACTCGTAAAAAAGATCCACGAACAAGTTGGCCAGATTGACATCCTCGTCAACAACGCAGGCATCATCAAGCGTATCCCTATGCACGAAATGAAGCGAAGCGAGTTCCAGGCTGTCATCGACGTAGACTTAGTTGCTCCTTACATTGTAGCTGCTGCTGTCATCCCTGAGATGATGGAACGTCGCGAGGGCAAGATCATCAACATCTGCTCAATGATGTCAGAGCTCGGCCGCGAGACCGTAAGTGCATACGCAGCAGCAAAGGGTGGTCTGAAGATGCTCACCCGCAACATCTGCTCAGAGTACGGCGAGTACAATATCCAGTGCAACGGCATTGGCCCAGGTTACATCGCAACTCCACAGACCGCACCTCTCCGCGAGCGTCAGCCCGATGGCAGCCGTCACCCCTTCGACAGCTTCATCTGTGCCAAGACTCCAGCCGGACGTTGGCTCAATCCAGAGGAGCTCGGTGGCCCCGCTGTATTCCTTGCATCCCATGCTTCCGATGCAGTCAACGGTCACATCCTTTATGTCGATGGAGGTATTCTTGCTTACATTGGCAAACAGCCTTAACGAATCTTTTTTGACAACTTTAAGTATCAAACCCCACTGCAACCTTTCTGCAGTGGGGTTCTTTTGTTCAAATAAGACAATTCATTTTTGAAATTAAGATTTTTTCACTAACTTTGCACGCGTATAATAAATGCAAAACACAACCAACAATCAATAAACATTATTATTAATGGCAAATGTTATTAAGCTCAAAAAAGGCTTGAACATCAACCTGGAGGGCACGCCCGAAGAAAAGTTTGTGAACGTCAAGGAGGCCAAAAAGGTCACCCTCGTTCCCGACGACATCGTGATGTGTACCCCTAAGATTGTGCTCAAAGCCGGCGATGCTGTTAATGCTGGAGACGAGGTTTTCCATGACAAACAGTATCCAGAGATTAAGTTCGTGAGCCCAGTGAGCGGCGTCCTTGAGGAGGTCGTTCGTGGTGACCGACGCAAAGTGCTTGGCATCGTCATTTCAAACGATGGCAAGGGCACCAGTGCTAAACTGCCTGTCATTGATCCCAAGACAGCAACTGTCGATGAGGTCAAGCAAGCTATGCTCGATGGTGGCGTATGGCCTTTCCTCACACAGCGTCCCTACGGCGTTCTCGCCAATCCTTCCCTGCAGCCACGCGACATCTTCGTGACCGCTCTCAACACCGCTCCCCTCGCACCAAACTTTGACATCATTGTCAAGGGACAGGAGAACGACTTCCAGACAGGTCTCGCTGCTCTTGCAAAGCTTAGCAAAGGCAAGGTTTATGTAGGTGCTGCTGCAAGCACCACCATTCCCGCCGTCAATGGCGTCGAGAAGGTGACTGTAGAAGGTCCACACCCAGCTGGCAACGTAGGCGTTCAGATCAACAACTTCAAGCCCATCAACAAAGGCGAGATCGTTTGGACTGCCAACGCACAAGACGTAATCGTCATCGGCCGCATTCTCAACGGCAAGTGCGACTTCTCGCGCATCATCACCATTGCCGGTTCTGAGATCGTAGCCCCTGCATACGCCAAGGTACAGGCAGGTGCTTCTCTCGCAGACATCCTTGATGGCAAGGTGAAGCATGTTGAGTACAAGCAGCGTGTCATCAATGGTGACGTACTGACAGGCGTCGCTACCGGACTTGCAGGTTCTCTTAACTTCAAGGGACAGACCGTTACCGTTATTCCCGAAGGTGACACCACCGACGAGATTTTCGGATGGATTACTCCTGGCTTGAATCGTTACTCCACCTCCAACACCGGTCTTGCTGGCCTCTTTGGCCTGTTCAAGTCCAAGAAGTGGAAGCTCGATGCCCGCTTGAAGGGTGGTCCGCGTGCCCTCATCGTCAGCGGTGACTGGGAGCGTGTATTCCCAATGGACATCTATCCAGAGCACCTCTACAAGGCTGTCCTGGCCTACGACATCGACAAGATGGAGCAGCTTGGCATTTACGAGGTACTGCCTGAGGACTTCGCTCTTTGTGAGTTTGTTGACGTCTCGAAGAATCCTGTTCAGCAGGTCATCGCCGACGGTCTCGTCAAACTGCGCAAGGAGATGGAATAATTGTCAAACTGTAAATTATCCTGTCCAATGAAACTGAACGATTATATTAACGAAAAGATTGACCCCCTATTCCAAAAGGGCGGCAAGTATGAGAAGCTATGGGCTCTGTACGACAGTTTCCATACTTTCCTTTTTGTTCCTCGCCATACAGCTGCCCGCAAGGGCGTGCAGGTGCATGATTCGGTCGATTCGAAGCGCGTCATCATGACGGTGATCATCGCTTTGATTCCTGCACTGCTGGTAGGTCTGTGGAACGTAGGTTATCAGCACGACCTTGCCCTCGGCATCAACGATGGCTGGTTCATGCAGTTCCTCTATGGCCTTGTGGCTTTCCTTCCCAAGGTCGTCGTAAGCTACGTTGTAGGTCTCGGCATCGAGATGACCGTAGCCTGCATCAAGCGCGAAGAAGTGGCCGAAGGCTTCCTTGCCACCGGTCTGCTCATCCCGATGGTCGTCCCCGTCAACACTCCCCTCTGGATGATTGCCGTAGCTACCGCTTTCTCGGTAATCTTTGCCAAGGAGATCTTCGGCGGTACGGGCATGAACATCTTCAACCCCGCCCTCATCACCCGTGCATTCCTGTTCTTTGCCTATCCTAAGGCAATGTCGGGCGACGAAGTCTTCGTGCGCACCGGTTCGGCACTCTGCAACTCTCCTATCGAAGGCACAGCTGTAGTCGATGGCTTCTCGGGTGCTACCCCATTGGCAGCCGTTGCCGATGGCACATTCAATCCTGCCACCTACTCCACCATCGATGCCTTCCTCGGCTGCATCCCCGGATCCATTGCTGAAACCTCCACATTGGCCATCCTCTTGGGTGCCTGCCTGCTCCTTGTGACCAAGGTTGCTTCTTGGCGCATTATGTGCTCCGTCTTTGCAGGTGGTGCCATCATGTCGGCCATCATCGCCACCTTCTCCGAGAACGCTCCTACCGTTGCCCAGCAGCTCTGCCTCGGTGGTTTCGCTTTTGCAGCAGTCTTCATGGCTACTGACCCCGTAACTGGTTGCCGCACCAATACCGGCAAATACATCTACGGCCTGTTTATTGGTGTAATGGCTATCCTGATCCGTATGTTCAACACTGGCTATCCCGAAGGCGCTATGATGGCTGTCCTCCTCGGCAATGCCTGTGCCCCACTCATCGACTACTGTGTTATCAACTCTAATATCTCAAAGCGTGCAAAACGCGTAAATGCATAAAGACTATGAATAGAAATTCAAATGTTTATACTGTCATCTACGCTACCGTTTTGACAGTATTAGTAGCAATATTGCTGTCGGCTGCTGCCCTTGGCCTCAAGGACAAGCAGAAGGCCAATACCGACAACGAGAAGAAGCAGCAGATCCTTATGTCCGTTGCCTCCAAGCTCGGCAAGGAAGTTACCTTCGACAACGCCGCCGACCTGTGGAATGAGCTTAACATGAACGACAACATGTTTTGCATCAATACGAAAGGCGAGAAAGTAGATGGTCAGACATTCGAAATCAATGCCAAGACCCTTTTCCAGGCTGGAAAGATCAAGGCCGATGCCACCCTCCCCGTTTACGTTGCCAACATCGATGGTACACCTTATACTATTATGAGCATGTACGGAGCTGGCCTTTGGGGTCCCATCTGGGGCTACCTCGCCGTCGATCCCCAGGGCAATGTCGCTGGTGCATCTTTCGACCACGATTCCGAGACCGCCGGCCTCGGTGCCAAGATCAAGGATGATCCCGCTTTCGCTGCAGCATTCATTGGAAAGAACATCTTCACCAACGGCAAGTTCACCTCCGTTTCGGTCACCAAGGCTGGCAAGCCTGCCAACTACGGCGGCGAGAAGGTCGATGCCATCACCGGTGCCACCAAAACCTCTGACTACGTAGGTGCCATGATTTACGAGTCTTTGCTCGGATACGTCCCCTATCTTCAGAGCAACGCCTCCGAGTGTGGCAAGTGCGAACAGAAGACCGAGGACTGCAATGCCGCTCATCCTTGCACCAAAGAGGACTGCAAGACCGAAGCCTGCAATAAGGAAGCCTGCACTACAGAAATCTGCGGCAAGGAGGATTGTTCGAAAAAATGCATCGACGAGGCTCCTTGTGATGCCTGCAAAAAGGCTGAGTAATTGTCAAATTCTAAACGTCAAATTGTAAAATAACAGTTATGGCAAATGAAAAGAAACCCGGTGTATTTACCGGACCGCTTTGGACCAACAACCCTGTGGTTGTCCAGGTGCTTGGCATCTGCTCAGCCCTTGCGGTTACCACGCAGATGAAGCCTGCGCTCGTCATGGGCATCTCTCTTACTTGTGTCCTTGCTTTCGCCAATGTAATTATTTCATTGCTGCGTAACACCATCCCCAACCGTATCCGCATCATCGTTCAGCTAGTGGTGGTGGCTGCCCTCGTAATCATCGTCAACGAGATACTTAAGGCCTACGTCTATGACGTGAGCAAGGCTCTTTCAGTATATGTCGGACTGATCATCACCAACTGCATCTTGATGGGCCGTCTTGAGGCTTTCGCCCTTGGCAACAAGCCCTTCCCGGCTTTGCTCGACGGACTTGGCAATGGCCTCGGCTATGCACTCATCCTGTTCGTCACAGCCACCATCCGCGAACTCCTCGGCAGCGGCACCCTCTTCGGCTACGATGTGCTTGCACGCTTCGTCAACGAGGCAGGATACGACGGATATCAGAACTGCGGCTTCTTTGTGATGCCTTCGGCAGCGCTGATCATCCTTGGCTGCATCATCTGGTACCAGCGCGCCAAGAACCCCGATCTTCAGGACAAGTAATACCCTTAAAACATCTGCAAAATGGAATATCTTAATCTATTCATCAAATCGATTTTTATCGATAACATGATCTTTGCACTGTTCCTGGGTATGTGTTCCTACCTGGCAGTGTCGAAGACCGTCAGCACCTCAGTGGGACTGGGTTGTGCCGTTACATTCGTATTGGTCATCACCCTCCCCATCAACTATCTGCTCGACAAGTATGTGCTCCAGCCCGATGCGCTCATCGAAGGCGTTGATCTCAGCTACCTCAGCTTCATCATCTTCATCGCCAACATCGCCGCTATCGTGCAGATTGTCGAGATGGTGGTCGAGAAGTTCTTCCCCGCACTCTATGGCTCGCTCGGCATCTTCCTCCCGCTCATCGCTGTGAACTGCGCCATCCTAGGTGGCTCGCTCTTCATGCAGCAGAAGGAGTTCGAGAACGTTGGCTATGCCATTACCTACGCCCTCGGCGACGGCATCGGCTGGCTCTTCGCAATCGCATGTATCGCAGCCATCCGCGAGAAGCTTTCCTACAGTAATATTCCCGCACCTCTGAAGGGCCTCGGTATCACGTTCATCGTCACTGGTCTGATGGCTATCGCCTTCATGAGCTTCTCTGGTATTCAACTTGGTTAAAAGAAAGGAGACTACAATATGTTAACAACTTACATTTATGCAATCGTAGTATTCTTGATTGTAATACTCGTACTCGTAGCACTCCTGCTCTTTGTCAAGGCCAAGCTCGTTCCGTCGGGCAACATCACCATCGACGTCAACGGCAAGAAGAACATCGAAGCCGGCATCGGCACCACAGCCCTTGCCGCCCTGCAGCAGGGAGGCATCTTCCTCTCGTCGGCCTGCGGTGGCGGCGGCAAGTGTGGCCAGTGCAAGTGTATCATCGAAGAAGGTGCAGGTAATATCCTTCCTACCGAAGTGGGCTTCTTCACCCGTAAGGAGATCAAGAAACACTATCGTCTGGCTTGCCAGTCAAAGATCAAGGAGAATGCCAAGATCACCGTTCCCGACGACGTATTCGGCGTTAAGGAATGGGAATGCACCGTCATCGGCAACAAGAACGTGGCAACCTTCATCAAGGAGTACAAGGTGGCCCTGCCTCCTGGAGAGCACATGCACTTCGAGCCAGGTTCATATGCCCAGATCAAGATTCCTACATTCGAGATCGACTATAAGGACTTCGACCGTCAGCTCATCGGCGACACCTATCTGCCCGCATGGGAGAACTTCCACATGTTCGACCTCCACTGCTCGAACCCCGAGCCTACCGTACGTGCCTACTCGATGGCCAACTATCCCGACGAGGGCGACATCATCACGCTCAACGTGCGTATCGCTACTCCTCCGTTCAAGCCGCGCGAGCAGCAGGTCAAGGGCGCCAACAACTTCATGCCTGTCAACCCGGGTATCGCATCGACCTACATCTTCAACCTTCGTCCCGGCGACAAGGTCGTCATGTCTGGCCCCTACGGCGAATTCCGTCCCCAGTACGGCACTGGCCGTGAAATGATCTGGGTAGGCGGTGGTGCCGGCATGGCTCCTCTCCGCGCACAGATCATGCACATGCTCAAGGGCAATGGCGTGAAGGACGAGGATCGTCAGCGCCCGATGCACTACTTCTACGGTGCCCGTGCACTTGAGGAGATTCCTTTCCTCGACGACTTCCTGCAGCTCGAGAAGGATTTCCCCAACTTCCACTTCCACCTCGCCCTCGACCGTCCCGATCCAAAGGCCGATGCTGCTGGAATTGCCTATACCCCAGGCTTTGTAGCTCCAGTGATGGGCGATACCTACCTGAAGGCTCACGAAGCACCAGAGGATTGCGAATATTACCTCTGCGGTCCTCCGATGATGGCTAAGACCGTGCTTGACCTCCTCCATTCTCTTGGTGTAGAGGACGATATGATCCGCTTCGATAACTTCGGTGGTTAATTCCTAAGGTTTTAATCCCTAATTAATAAACACTCCCCGCTGGAACAATCCGACGGGGAGTAATTTTATAGTTTGAGTTCAAAAATATTCAGAAAAAAAACATTAGAGATATTATGCGACGAATAATCATTTATTTGCTGCTAATACAAGGAACATATAATGGGATGATCCACCACCAAGCACATATTCGACTTGCTGCCAAAGGAAGGGGAATTCGAGGAGTTCAGGGAAGTCGGGACGAATAAGTGCAGTTCCGGAGACAACACCTCCGGGGATATAACTCCAGTCGGCACGATTAAGACCGTAAGCAACAGTCGCCGAGCGAGCTCCGACTCCCGAAGCAAAAGAAGCATTATTGCTTCCAGGATGACAACCGAGAATAAAATTCAGAGCATTATAAAGTGTCTCCTTGGAGAAGATGTCAGGATAAGCATCTGCAAGGAAGTAATACTCGAATCCAAAGCGCTGAATGTCCCAACCTGCTCCCCAGATGCTAGGACGATAAGGTACACCATAAGGAGTCTCTGCCGCTAATTTGTCTATCTGAACCTTATTTTCAGCGAGTGCAGTACGGAATGCTTTCACGAAAGATTTTGAACGTTTATCTTTATTTATTTCAAGCTTTTTGGCAATACGTGCAGTAAACCATCCACAGCGTGTTATATTGCTGACAATCTGTTCCTGATGTTCAAGAATGAAATCGAGATAGGTTGGTTCGCCTGTAGTCAGGTAAAGCTCTACCGCCGTTTGTAGCTTCAAAACTTCCATACGTCCTTCCAGAGTACTTTGATTATAGAGAATCGTGGCAACGTCAAGACACTCCTGGCTTAAAGCATCGTTGAAGCCACGTAGCACACGTGCTGAACCAGCTAACTGAGCAGCAGTCGAAATAGCACGCATTGGATTGTCTTCCGTGAATATCCAACGATCATCGGCGTTACCTAAAATGCCGTCAGTCATGGCAGCTGCATCACCAAGCATAGCATATTGACGAAGCGAGTTACAGATAATGCCTCGATAAAGCCGACCTAAAGCCTGATACGAACGAACAACGGTGAGAGCACCATTCTCGACTTGCTGAAGAATGTCATTCTTACCGTCTGGTTCGTGAATTTCAACACGATGGTTTTGCTGGTCAATAGCAGTTACATCAATATCGGGATGGAAATGCTCATAAGCCAACGCAAGGATGTAAGCTTCACCTGCTTGAGATTCAACACGGAGGTCGAAGTCTCCTGCATCGTGCCAACCACCGACATTAACACCAGGAACGATTTCACCTGCTTTGTATTTGGAGAGGCCGGGACGTTGGTCATAACCATCAATGTGATTACCGACAGGCGCCATCAAGGCATCGTCGAGGTGGCAAGCATCGTGCCAGACACGATACTTCTCAGTAACGCGCATATGACACATCTGTACAGGCAGGAAATATTCGACCACTGGTTGCCAAACGCCACGTTCATAGACGTTTTCGTCAATACGGAAGACACTCGAACATGAGGCCCCATATCGTACCTGGTAAAGACCAGACTCGGTGATATCGCTGAAATCTGCAATGAGATAACGATAGCGCAGGAACTGCCCCCAAATGGAGGGTTTGGTAGAATAAACTACGCTTTCACCATCTGCGTCGATGCGAACAAGTTGAGCTTCTTCGACAGTAGTTGAGCGACGGTCGGTCTCAATGATTGCACGCTTAGGTTGGTTGGGCAAATAACCTATTTGCGAGGTTTGGATTACGGGCTCGTAAAGCCATTGCTGATCGACAGACGGAGTGATAAGCCAACGTACTGCTCCACGAGTTACACCTTGGGCAATGTCGCTGCGCATCACAAACCAACCGTTGTTGTGGTTCATACGTCCGTCGAAGAGTTTCAAGTCACCAGTGAAAGATTCTATGGTAAGTTTCTGGGCAACGCAGTCAGGACGCGACGTGAACTTTCTGCCCACAGCATAAGGCTGAGCGATGATATCGTCAGCACGAAGGGGGCTATAGCCCTTACCATCGAGTTGGGCAGGATCGGCTTTCTGTCCACGACCTGCAAAGTAATCTCCTTCATGACCACGATTAGTGGGCAGTTGGAGGAGCGGAGCGTTGGGTTGTTGTGGATAGATACCCGACTGCTGATCCATCAACCAAGGTTTACCGAAAAGCTGTCCTGGGAAAAACTCCAAGTTAAAGCCCACTTTACCTAATAAGTAATCTGGCACAGGATTATCGAGATCGACGCTGACAAGAATACCCTTGTCCAGAGGTTCTATAGTAACGGTGTAAGTTACGTTCCATTCAGGATAGAGCATCGGATTGAAACCTGTCAAGTGACGTGAGGAGTCAGGATAGCAGAGAGTGGTAATGATACGTCCATCTTCAACCTTTCGGTTGAGTTGCTTAGGCACGGGCTGCCACTGTCCAGGAGTAGCCTCTAAGCGAATGTCACCATTGGTGGCTATTCGATGTCCATTCATGATGACGCATACACCACCCTGATGACCTTCTGGATAAAAATCGCTGAATGCCATCACGTCAGTACCTCCTGCCGTGAAATAGCCTTCGTCATTAAGATGAAAGGTTTGGGCAGAAAGTGACAGGACAAATGTTAAGAGCGAAGGAATAAGAAAAAGACGCATGGATAAAGGGGTTATGAAGACATTATCACGAATTAACGAAACAATTAATAGATAAAGACTTAAATAGAAGCTATTAAATTATAATTCGCTAATTCGTGATAAAAGATAAAGTACTTAATAATTTGCCATCAAGATATCGACAAGTCCCTGATCTTTGAAAGAGTGTGATTTCTGATCCCAGAAGCCAAAGTCGGCATCATAGCACCAAGTGGTCCAGGCAATATTGTTTTCGGTGAAAACCTGCATCATGTCTTTTGTCCATGCGTAAGCCAAATCGCGTTCTACAGGTTCATATACGCCCCATTCGCCACAGAACAACTGAAGGTCATATTTCTTGGCAGCAGCAATGGCATCAGCAAAGTCAGCACGAATCTTGTCAATATTCCATTCCTGTGTGAGATAAGGTTCAAGATGGGGTTTCAAATCTTCGGGAGCTGCATCGTAATCTTCCTTCGAAACCATAATACCAGGATAAGTAATCTTGCCTGTATATTGGCCGATAGGTGTCCACCATGCTCCACGGTGGGTAAGAATCATAGGGTTATAATAATGGAACGACAGAACAATATTCTTGTCTCCCTCAGGAACTTTAAGGTACTTCATCGTTTCGTAACCCTGCCAACGATTGCTACCTATAACCAAAGTGCGTTGAGGTTCACGTTCACGAAGTGCTTTATGAACCTTGGCAATCAGAGCGTTCCACTGTTCGTGATCTTCTGCTACAGGTTCATTCATGAATTCGTAGGCAACCGAATCGTTGCTATAGCCTTTAAGCACATCGGAAAGCTGGTACCACATATTAATGAGACCTTGTTGCGCTTCCTCAGATGTGAACAGTGTATTAGCGTTTTCACCTCCTTCGTTCACGGCATTGAAATAGTGCGAACGAATAATGTGTAGATCGACGATGGTACGCAAATGATGTTTCTCTGCCCAATTGATGGCATTAGTCATCAGTTCCCAAGCCTCAGGCAGTTTATTCCCATCCTCGTCCCAGAACTGAACCTCATCGATTGGTAAACGTACAAAGTCGAAGCCTAAAGAATCCAGTCGAGCAAAGTCATCCTCCTGAATATGCAGACGACGAGCTTCACCACGTTCTTCGCTTTGAGAAAGCCAATGACTCACATTCGTACCGCGATGAATCTTAAAATCATTTTCCCCATTGTTTGTCTCGTTTTTGTTTGTGCATGCTGTTATCGCCAGCATCGACATGGCAATAAGTGCCAAGGAAATACATTTTTTCATAATAAATTAATATTTTAGTTTAACTATTGCATATGAGGTTCCGGGCATGTGTATAGTCACATCGCAAGTTTTTTTGTTATGAGTTAATGGGAACTTGTCCCCAGCGAGAAGTGTTGTGCGACGAAACTTCGTGTTGACCTTGAAGGTAGCGTCGGAAGCTTCAGCACGCGGATTAAGCATCACAAGAACCACGTCTTTATCAGCGGCGCGTGCATAGACGAAGGGATAGGGCGACGCATCACTGGGACCAGGATAGAGGGGCACGAATTCGGCGTAGTTGGCAAGTGCAGGCTCACTATGATGAAGAGCTATGAGACGGCGAGTGCGATTTAGCAGTGAATTTGGATTATTCTGCTGATCTTCGACATTGGGAGCATCAGGTGATGGATCAACGGGCAAATAGAGTGCTTCGGCTTCACATGAAGAGAATCCGAGATTCTTGCCGCTGCTCCATTGCATTGGTGTACGGGCTCCATTGCGTGGTTGGTAGGCACCTTCTACCTGAGGCCAGTCGTTTGGTAATTGGCGCATACCAATCTCGTTGCCATAATAGAGGAAAGGAACACCAGGCATAGTGAAACCAAATGCATAAATGATTTCCAGCTCCTTGTCGGTACGACGATTACCAAGGCGTGCATTGTCATGATTGCCCATCGGCAAACTGATGTAACCTTTACCGACGGTCTTGGTGTATTGATCCATATAGCTTGCAAGGAATGCCTTAATATCGCCCTTGCCCTCAGCATCAAAATAGCTATGGCCTTCACTTACACCATTGAGTATACGCCAACTCTCCTTTTGAAACAGGTCGTTATAGCCATTAAACCAATGGAAGAAATCAACATGGAAACAGTTGTCGAGAGCATCAGCAGGATAAGACCACTCAGCAACCATAAAACCATCCGGATATTCCTTTTCGAGCAGCTGACGAATCTCACGCCAAAATAGCTTCGTTGCGTTCTCGTTGGTATTGAAGAACTGCTCGTTGCCCCTCATCCGTCGCGTCTTGACCAATGCTCCGGCCATATCGGCTCGGAAACCATCTGCACCCATATCCATCCAGAAGCGCAATACATCTTTCAAATCTTCGCGCATAGCTACCACATCAGGATGGTCTGTAGGCAACTGCCACTTCTGTTCAGGATCGGGATTTGCAAAGCCGAAGTTGAGCGCAGGCTGACACCAATAGAAGTTACGCATAAACTGACCATTTCGTTTGCCATAACCTTTGATGAATTGTCCTGCGAACTCTCTCGGTGGATCTACCCAGTTGGTTTCGGTCCATATATAATAGTTGGAGTACTTGTTCTTCTCTTGTTTTTGCGATGCCACAAACCAAGGATGATCGATGGCCGTATAGCTGATTACATAATCGAAGATGACGTGCATGCCACGCTTATGAGCTTCTTCAAAGAGTTGTCGTGCATCCTCATTGGTGCCGTAACGTGGCGCAATCTTGTAATAGTCACGAATGTCATAACCAGCATCATGGAAAGGTGAATCAAAGAAAGGATTGAACCAAATGGCATCGACACCGAGGCTCTTCACATAATCGAGCTTGCTTATAATGCCCTGCAAGTCGCCTATACCATCACCATCGGAGTCACAAAAAGTCTGTGGATAGATCTGGTAGAAGACAGCATTCCTGGCCCAATCAGGTACAGGTGGAATGTCGTACTCTCCAGTAATGGTCTGCGAATGAACAGCAAAAGGGAGTAGCAGGGTTACGAAGGTTATTAGCGATTTAAGCATAGTCTATAATTCGATAATTCGTGATAAAAGAAAGAGTTAGAGGGATAGACTCAGTATGCCAAACCTATATAACTATGAGCAGGAAGTTTGATCTCGAAAATTGAAGCATTTTCGGCATATCCGATAAAGCGGTTGCGCCCCCACCTTGGAACTGGAGGTTGCTCTTTCGGATTATAGTTCTCACCAGTAAGTAGATTACGAAGGGTGCTGACCTTTTCGTTAATGACAACGTTCAGTGTAACAGCCTCATCATTGAAATTTTCAACAACGAGTGTCCTATTATCATAAGGGAATAAAGCAACCTTGGAAGGGCCTTCAATATAAGCACCAATATCTTTGCTCATTGCACGACGAATGACATTAAGAGCAGGTGCCGGATAGTCATAGAGATTGCCAAAGTCATCAGGGATGGTGAGCACAAAGAGGGTACCCTTCGAGTAGGTGTCACGTAAAAGAATAGGATAACCAGACACGCCGCCGGTCAGTGGACGACCAGCACTAATAACCTCCCAGGCATCGTTGGTAAAATACTTTACTTGGGGAATAATAAACTCGCGATCAGATTTGCCAGCCCAGCCGAAATCGTTGACAATGGCTTTAAGGTCGCCACAGTATAGTTCACAAATATCTGCTAACTTTTCGCGAATAGCCTTCAGAAGTCCAGTTGTAATGATAACATCTCCACCTTTGCATAACAGCTCTTTCATCTTCTCGACTATCTCGGAATCATTGGCAGCCTGTTCGGTGAGTAATATCTGCTTGCGGCCATTTACCCAGTGAGGATACATATCCATAGGCAATCCAATCATACCAAGGTAATTCTGCAAAAAATCCTCACCAGATGAATGATATGGTTTATACGACACAAGACCTACGGGATTGCCAAGTTTACCTATAAGTATATCAGTTTCTCGAAGTGTCACGCTAGCGAAACGTGCCATCGTGGTAGGCGTAATTGTCTTGCCGTCTTTCTTGAAAGGCGCCACCATTTCGTCGTATCGGAAACTGTTGCCACCTAAATCCTGCCAAGGTTTGCGCATCATCTCAGGCATAATCTTCACGTCGTTCAGCTGCATATAGTTCCAAAGAATAATCTCCGGAGTCTTCGACAACATAGTTAAATGAAGTTGTTCTGCATAGCGGTCCATACTCATATTTATACCACCTGCATCAACCCAGCCACCACCATTTTTACCCGGTGCTATATTGTCGAAATATCGAACTACATTATAGCTTAAATAGTTCTGTAAATGTTGAGCAGAGGCAGGATCTCGCGTCTCCGTTCCTGTCCAAAGTCCATCAAAATAAAGAGGCTCTTCTTCAAGATTAAAGCCAAGTCCATGGAAGTGATCGTACCAATTGGGGTACTTGATGATAACCTTCACGTTCGGGTTGACTGCCTTGGCGGGTTCGACGACAAGTTCACGACCTGCATCTGCCATTAAGCGCAAGCGATATTCAGTCCAACTCATTGTACCTTTGGCAGCTATCTCATCATCATTTTTTAAGTCGATGAAAAAGAAATCGTCAAGGATAAAGTCATCGAAGAGTCGTGCTGTATATTCGGCCACTTCACGCACCTGCTGACGTTCGACAGGTCGCGCATAACTATAGGTTTCGAAGTCGGTTGGTTCCGAACGAGTGTAGGTGATGCCACCACCCACCTCAAGGCCTTTTGAGAGGAAGAACTTCTTCACCTTTTTCATCGTCTTCTCATCGACGGTGAAAGCATCGCGATGCGTCTCGAGATAAATCTTATCAAGATCTACTTGCGAGCTCACTGTCTCCCAGGTTGCGTTGAGGAATGCATCATCAGCCATACGCGCAACATCTTGTGCACGTATGTAGGTCGAGACCTTGAAGTTCTTGTACTTGCCAGCTATAGCAGACGTGCACATAGCGACAAAGAGCGTTACGATGCACAATACTTTCAATAAACGGTTTTCCATAATAGGTATTTAGAAAGATAATAAATTCGAGAAGCACTCTCACACGAGCAAGAGTGCTTCCACAGAAAAAGTTGTTAATGATCAACGGGAGTTAACGGAAGATATCAGGATTTTTACTTTTTGCCACCAAGGATGCCATTCAGAATGCTGCCTGCAGCACCACTCTTCAGCACAGAATTGGCGATATCACCTGCAGCACCACTCTTGAGGACAGCATTGGCTACATCGCCGAGTTTACCATTTTGGCGGATGTATTCCTGAAGTTCGTTCTTGGCGATGTCCACGCCCTTGCTTTTGACAAGATTGAAGATGGTATCAATGTCTACCGATGAAACCAACATCTTTGCGATGTCGGGATTGTTCTGTAATAACTTAACCAGTTGCTCAATGCCTGTAGCCATAGTAAATATAATTTTAAGGGTTAATAATGTCGGTGCAAAAATAGATAAAATCTTTGTAATCTCCAAAAAAAAGGAGGAAAAATAAAGCATCGACTTGATTTTTTTGCAAATAAACGGAATTTATAGCTCGAAATTTGGAAAATTGCAAAAAAAACGTTATCTTTGCACCCAAATATACAGACATCTACGATTGACTTATCGTTAATATGACAGATTCACAAAATAATCTTGACGAACAACTTGCCCAAGCCAAAGCCATTGCTGACTATGGCGATGACAAGATACAGCATCTTGAATGGACCGAACACATACGCCGCCGACCTGGTATGTATATCGGCAAACAAGGCGATGGCTCACATGCCGACGATGGCATTTACATCCTTCTGAAAGAGGTGATCGACAACTCCATCGACGAGTATGCAATGGGATTCGGCAAGATGATTGAGGTCAAGGTCAGCGATGAAGGGCACGTGTCAGTAAGAGATTACGGACGCGGCATTCCTCTTGGTAAGGTGGATGCCTGTGTAAGCGAAATCAATACCGGTGGAAAATACGACACTTCTGTCTTCAAGAAGTCTGTAGGCCTGAACGGCGTTGGTCTGAAAGCTGTAAATGCATTGTCGAGCTTCTTCTTCGTTCGTTCCTGTCGCAATGGTGAGAAGAAGGAGATCACATATGCTGCTGCCAAGAAGATTCACGAAAGCGAGATTGTTCCTACTGATGAACCCAATGGTACTTACATTGAGTTTGTTCCAGACAACTCCATTTTTACCAACTACAGGTTCCGTATGGAGTTTGTGGAGACACTTCTTCACAACTATTGTTACCTGAACATCGGTCTTGCCCTTATCTTGAATGGTAAACGATACATCTCGAAAAACGGACTTGCCGACCTGCTCAATGCTCGTATGGAGATGCAACCGCTCTACGAGCCCATTCATCTATTGGGCGACGACATCGAGGTTGTGATCACTCACTGCAACAGTTATGGAGAGCAATACTATTCGTTCGTAAACGGACAGTATACCAGTCTGGGAGGTACTCATCTTGCAGCATTCAAGGAGGCGACAGCTCGCGTCATCAAGGAGTTCTTCAGTCAGAAGAACTTCGAATACAGCGATATCCGCAACGGTATGGTGGCTGCTATTGCCATCAAGGTGCAGGAGCCAGTCTTCGAAGCACAGACAAAGACGAAGCTGGGATCGACTAGAATGTCGCCCAATCCTGAGGACATTACAATTCAGAAGTTTGTTGGCGACTTTCTGAAGCGCGAACTCGACAACTTTATGCATCGTGAACCAGAGATTGCCGAAGTGATGCTCTCAAAGATCCAGTCGAACGAACGCGAACGCAAGGAACTGGCAGGCCTTTCGAAGCAGGCCAAGGAACGTGCAAAGAAAATCAGTCTGCACAATCGCAAGTTACGCGACTGCCACATCCATTACAACGACCCTAAAGGCACACGACAAGACGAATCCTGTATCTTCATCACCGAGGGCGACTCGGCATCTGGCTCCATTACCAAGAGCCGCAACGTCGAGACACAAGCCGTATTCTCCCTTCGTGGCAAACCGCTCAATTGCTTCGGCATGACCAAGAAGGTTTGCTACGAAAACGAGGAATTCAACTTGCTGCAAGCAGCACTCAATATTGAAGATGGCCTGGATGGCCTTCGCTACAACAAGATAATCATTGCTACCGATGCTGATGTCGATGGTATGCACATCCGTCTGCTCATGATGACCTTCTTCTTGCAGTTCTTCCCCGAACTGGTGCGAAAAGGCCATGTATATATCCTGCAGACACCACTGTTCAGAGTTCGCAACAAGAAGATTTGTCGTTATTGTTATACCGACGAAGAGCGTGAAGCCGCAATCAAGGAGTGTGGTGCAACAGCCGAGATTACACGATTCAAAGGCTTGGGCGAAATCAGTCCCGACGAGTTCAAGAATTTCATTGGCGAAGATATGCGACTCGACACCGTGATGCTTCGCAAGGAAGATGCCGTTCACGAGATGCTCGAATACTATATGGGCAAGAACACGATGGAACGTCAGGAGTTCATTATCAACAATCTCGTCATCGAGTTAGATGAAGCATAATTAAAATCATGAAACTTATTTTCCCGGGTTCGTTCGACCCCTTTACCAAAGGACACGAGAGCATCGTACGACGTGCACTCGACTTCAGCGACGCAATTGTCATCGCTGTGGGCTACAATGGTCTGAAAGGCAATACAGGTATGTTCACCGTCGAAGAGCGAGTGAAAATGATCAGCGACTTCTACGAAGAGGAACCGCGTGTCTCTGTCATCTCCTATACGACACTTACCACCGATATAGCAAACGAATTGGGATGTTCGCACATCCTTCGTGGTGTACGTACGGTGATCGACTTCGAGTATGAACGTTCGCTGGCCGACGTCAACCGACACCTGACGGGCATCGAGACCATTCTGCTCTTCAACGAACCTGCCATGGCGCATATCACTTCGACCACCGTCCGCGAACTTCTCTCCTTCGGCAAGGATGTCTCCGACTTTATGCCCGAAGGGTTCCCTCCTCTTTCCAAGGTCAAGCAACAGAACGAACCGTTCTTCGGTTGATCATAAAGCCAACAAGCTGAGAAAAGCCAAACTTGAATGAAGCAAATTTATAAACTCGTCCTAATCGTATGTCTCCTGCTTTGTGCAGCCAACGCAAAGGCTGACATCTACAACAGTATGAAGACATTCAACAGCGCATTGCTCTGTCTCGACAGTCGTTATGTCGACACAGTAAACGTTGATGCGCTGACAGAAACGGCAATCAAGGCCATGCTCAAGGAGCTTGACCCCCACTCGACTTATCTTTCACCGAAGGAGGTAGAGCAGATGAACGAAGGCTTGGGCGGTTCGTTCGAAGGTATCGGTGTGCGCTACCAAATGGAAAACGACACCCTCCTCGTGATCAATACGGTGACTGGAGGCCCTTCAGAAAAGGTCGGTATTCTTGCTGGCGATCGCATTATTATGGTAGGAGATTCGACCATTGCTGGTCAAAAATTTAATACCAACGAGATACAGCGCCGTTTACGCGGCCCAAAAGGCTCTGTGGTTGATTTGGGGATAATGCGTCAAGGAGAGCGTGAATTATTGTGGTTCAAGGTAGAACGCGATAAGATTCCTGTCTATAGTATCGACGCTTCATATATGGCTGCTCCTGAGATCGGATACATACGTCTCTCTCGATTTGCTCAAACCACACCCGAGGAGTTCGACAAGGCAATGGGCAAACTTGACGAACAGGGTATGAAGCATCTGATCATTGATCTGCAGGACAATGGTGGCGGTTATCTCAATTCTGCCGTCGAACTTGCCGACTTCTTGCTTCCCTCTTCCGAACTCGTTGTATATACCGAAGGCCGCAGCGATGGAAAGCGTAACTACCTCACTCGTCATCTCTTCGACCACTTCAAGGGACGTGTGGTTGTGCTCATCAACGAACAGAGCGCTTCGGCTTCAGAGATTCTTGCTGGATGTCTGCAGGATCTCGATCGTGGAGTGATAGTAGGACGTCGTTCCTTCGGCAAGGGTCTTGTCCAAAGTCCCGTTCGTATGCCCAATGGTGGTATGATACGTCTCACCATCTCACATTATTATACACCATCTGGCCGTTGCATTCAGAAACCATACACTAAAGGTGATCAGAAGAGTTACAACGAAGACATCCTCAATCGTTTCAAGCAGGGCGAACTGCAGAGTGCCGACAGCATCGACTTCGCCGACTCGCTCAAATGCTACACACGCAATGGACGTGTCGTCTATGGTGGCGGTGGTATAATGCCCGATATCTTCGTACCCCTCGACACTACCACCTATACGAAATCTCATCGTGCTGTGAATGCGAAAGGTTCGCTCAATAGGTTTATTGTCCAGTATTTCAAGGCTCACCAGCAGGAATTGCATCAGCAGTATCCTACGATCGAAGATTTCCTCGACGAAAAGTCAGGCTTCAAGGTGACCGACGAGATGGTCGGTGGCATTATCGAACAGGCACACAAGGATAGTGCCCAAAGCAACGAACTCGACTCACTCTACACCAACGAGATTTTCCGTAGCCAGGTAGCTGCCTACCTAGCCAACGACCTCTATGAACAAGGTGCCTACAGTCGCATCATGAATCATACATCCGACGTCTTCAACGCAGGGATGGCTATCATTAATGATGAACACCGATACAAGGAACTGCTAAAATCGAAATAAAACACATGAATGCTTTACACTCACTTTTCCGACATCTGAAGCCGACCAGCACCTGGTGGCTATGTCTCGCAGCAGTTGTGCTGATGTTGTCACTCACAAGTGCCGACACCAAACGCCCAATCACCATCTTTATGATTGGTGACTCTACTATGGCCAACAAACCCCTCGACGGCAACAATCAGGAACGTGGCTGGGGCCAAATGTTATCGGGATTCTTCTCCGACGACATTCGTGTTGACAATCACGCGCTCAACGGACGCAGCTCGCTCTCGTTCATCCTCGAAGGTGAATGGCAAAAGGTCTATGATGCCATCAAGCCGGGCGACTACGTATTCATACAGTTCGGCCACAATGACGAGAAGATCAAGTCTGAGAATCGAGGCACTCGTCCCGGCACTCCCGAGCCTGCCCTTTGTCCCGACCAATGGGGACGTCCCGCATCGTTCGACGACAACCTTCGCAAATTTGTCAACGAGACGCGCGAGAAGGGAGGAATTCCTGTGCTGTTCAACAGCATCGCACGTCGCAGTTTCTTCGAAAACCAGAATGCAGCTGAGGAAGATGACCTCTTCGGTAAGGGCATCACCTTGAAGACCGAAGGCGATTCTTTGGTCGAAACTCACATCATCACCCGTGGAGACGGCACTGTTGATGACTATCTCGAAGCACCTCGTCGCATTGCCAAGGAGATGAAGGTTCCTTTTGTCGAAATGAATGCCATCTCTAAGAAGGTCATTCTGGGCGAAGGTGTCGAAGGGTCGAAGGGTCTCTTCTGCTGGCTTCCAGCCAACACTTACGCTGCTGCACCCAAGGGACGAGAGGACAACACACACCTTCGCATTAGTGGAGCTCGCAAGATGTGTGCAGCCACCATCGATGCCATTGGCGAAGCCGTTCCAGCCCTCAAACCATTCATCCGCAAATATGAACTGGTAGTTGCAAAGGATGGATCGGGTGACTATATGACTGTACAGGAAGCCATCAACGCTGTTCCCGACTACAATAGTGAAGAAATCAAGATAATGATTGCACCAGGCACCTACAAGGAGAAACTGGTAGTGCCTGAGTCGAAGAGCCATGTGACGCTGATAGCGCGCACCGAAGGTGAGGTGATTATCACCAACGATGATTATGCTGGAAAGACTTCGCTCCTGACAGGTCGCAAACTTGGAACTTCAGGCTCATCGACAGCCTATATCTATGCACCTTACTTCGAAGCCATTGGCATTGTGTTTGAGAATACTGCCTCCAACGAATCCTATGCACAAGGTGGACGTGGCGTAGGCCAGGCCGTTGCCGTGCTTGTTGCAGGTGATTGCGTTGTCTTCCGTCGCTGCAAGTTCCTTGGACATCAGGACACACTCTACGCCTATGGTCGCAAGTCCGACCCCAAGACTCCCGAGGCAGTGGCAGCAGCTAAGACACAACGTATCCCCGAAAATATGCAGTCGCGTCAGTATTACGAGGATTGCTATATCGCAGGCACTGTCGATTACATCTTCGGCTGGGCTACCGCCTACTTCAATCGTTGCGAACTTCATTGCCTGGGCGATGGATATGTTACGGCAGCAGCTACTCCTCAAGGACAGACCTATGGTTATGTCTTCAACGAGTGCCACATCACCGCCGATCCTGGAGTCCAGACCTACTTAGGTCGTCCTTGGCGACACTACGCACAGACTGTCTTTGTCAATTGTACTATGGACGAATGCGTGCGCCCACAAGGTTGGCAGACATGGCCCAACAAGGAGACTGGTGCTGATGGCTCAGCCACAGCTTTCTATGCCGAATACAATTCGAAGGGTGCAGGAGCACAGCCTAAGCAGCGTGTCGCTTGGTCGAAGCAGCTCACCAGCAATATGGCTGAACGCTTCACTGCAGCCGAAGTTTTGAAGGGCTACGACAACTGGAATCCCGTAAAATAATCATTATAGTTACTAGAATACCTGTAGTCACATAATTTACTATAGCTACTATATTCAGCAAGATTAATTATATAACACCTTTTACAATAATGAAAAAGATTCTTCCGCTATTAGGTCTTTTGATTATTCCGACCTTGAATAGTTGTACCAGCAAGGTTGCTGAACCTGAACCATATTCTGTACGTATGGTTCGTTCCGAAATTGCTCGCAATCCCGATTGTGTAACCATCGACTACAACACCCAGCTGAAATGGAACTACACCCACGGACTGTTGATGCAGTCTATGCTGATGGCAGCCCAGCAGTATCCCGAGTTGGCAGAAGTGGTTGATCCCTATGTGCGTCATTATGTCGATACAATCATCCACAAGGATGGTCGCATCGAGCGATACAAGCTGAGCAACTACACGCTCGACCACATCAATGCCGGCAAGATGCTTATGATGGCCTACGACAAGTGGCCCGAGCCACAGATGCGCCTGGCTCTCGATACTCTCTATCTGCAGTTGCAGAGTCATCCTCGTGTGAGCGAAGGCGGTTTCTGGCACAAGAAGGCCTATCCTTGGCAGATGTGGCTCGATGGCATCTATATGGAGGCTCCCTACTATGCCGAATATGCCAAGCGTTTCCTCACAGGTGAAGCCCAGCAGAAGGCTTATGACGACGTGGTCAACCAGTTTATGGTAGTGGCACGTCACACCTATGATCCTGCCAATGGTCTTTATCGCCACGCCTGGGACGAGAAGCACGAGCAGAAATGGGCTGATCCGGAGACAGGTCAGGCTCCTCACGTTTGGGGGCGTGCATTGGGTTGGTACACCATGGCAATGGTCGATGTTCTCGGATTCCTTCCCGCCGACTATAGTGGTCGCGACAGCATCATCTCGCTGCTCCAGCCACTTTGCGAGAAGCTCCTCACCTATCAGCAGCCCTCAATGGCCTGGCAGCAGGTCATCGACCAGACTGGTCGTGAAGGCAACTACGACGAGGCTTCGTGCACAGCAATGTTTGCTTACACCTTCATGAAGGGTGCGCTCCTCGGAGTTCTTCCTATTGAGTATTGGGAAAAAGGCTATAAGACATGGGAAGGATTGAACGAGAACTTCATCTGCGAGGATGTCGATGGACAAGGCAATCCTACAGGCACCATCAGCCTCACTCGCATCTGCGGCGTTGCTGGTCTCGGTGGCAATCCCTATCGCAGTGGCGACTACGACTACTATATCAACGAGATCATTCGTGACAACGACCCGAAGGGTGTAGGTCCATACATCATGGCATCATTGCTGGCCGAGAAATATGGTCCTGTCCTGAAATAAGCGTTTTATTTATTCACTATCAAATATTTTCATATAATATGTTCAAATTTGTTCGAGCACGCCATCGTAAAGCTTATATGAAATTGGCGTGGAAACATCTCGTTTGGCCTGAAAAGGTTTACAAACTTGCGCATGGCAAACATGCACATTCCAAAAAGGAACGATCAATTATTCACGAACTCTTGGCCCTTGGCATCATTCATCGTCATTCATCATCTACCATATCCAGTGACGACAAGGTCATCTTCGAGAAAGACGAATAATCAAAACAATCCCCCGACACAATCAAGTGTCGGGGGATAATTTTGGGGGATACTTAGGGATTTGAAGGGAATTTTGAGGATTTTAAGGGACGATACATTCGTCTGAATAATACTTGAACTCAATAAACATATGTCCCTTAATATCTCTTAGATTCCCTTAATATCCCTTAGAATCCCAGAGATCTTATCTCCTTCCGGAGCTCGAATGACCGCTGCCGCTTACGATGCCGCCACCACCAGCAGGCTTGGAGCTATTGCCGTTGTTGGGCTTGGCTGAGCTGCTGCCTGAGGCAGGAGCATTGGTTGCGCCACGCGTGGTGCTACGGTTGTTGATCTGCGGGGTATTCTTGTTCTGGCCCTTGCGCTGATCCTGGTAACGATTGTCCTTCTCGCGATTGTCCTGGTTGCGGTTATTATAGCCGTTCATAGGATGCCTTGCACCCTCTTCGCGACGGTTGTTACCGAAGTCGAGACGCGAATGATCTCTCTCGTGTGACGAGCCGTGGATGTGATGGGGTTTGGGTTCAACCTTGTGATTATATCTGTTGCCCTGGCCATAGAATCCACCTGAGTAATGATTACGGCTGTGACCACCTACATAAACCTTGAAGATGCTGGGTGCATCGAAGTAGTAGAACTTGGGATTATTGTAGATCTGATATACTCTGAATCTCCAATGTCCGCGATAGGTATATACAGGACGATAGAAGTACTCAAGCTGGAGGAAACGATTGTACTGCACAGCGTTCAGGATGAAACGCATATCGTCATTACGCCAGTCAAGGAACGTATAGTACATGTTGATGGCCGACAGATAACCCCTGCACACATCGTCCATGATGGGATTGATGGCGAAAAGGAAGTCATAGTTGATCTCATAGCAATCGTCGTACTGCTGAGGAGTCATATCGAGCTCCCATGCCATACGATCGCTGAGGAAGCGAGCAGTCTCACGCATCTGGCTATGAGACATTGCAAACACCTGGCTCATGGCCAACAAGGCGATTGCGAGGGTTACAAACATCTTTTTCATACTCGTTATGTATTAGTGGTTAGTAATGATTTTTCGTTTATTCTCGATTTTTGGACAAAGGAGATAGTGGAAAGTTTAAAAAGGGGATTAATGCGTGGTATCAAAAGCTGACAGCAGGTAAAAGAAAAAAGGGAATCAATGGGTATTAGAGGGAAATGCAAAAGAATTTAGCCTCTCCTACAAATAATGCAGGAGAGGCTAAATAGATAATATCAGATCAAAGGAATACCGGCCTGGGCACAAGTGCTGCGCATCTCGCTTGGCCAGATGCTCGACTGTGTCTCACCGATATGCGCCTTGTGGAGCAGAATCATGCAAAGACGGCTCTGTCCGATGCCGCCGCCTATCGACAGTGGCAGTTCGCCTTCGAGCAGACGATGGTGGAAGTAAAGGCTCACTCGCTCCTCCTTGTTGGTCAGTTTCAACTGTCGCAGCAAGGCTTCGGCATCCACGCGGATACCCATCGACGAAAGTTCCATGGCTGCACCAAGTACAGGATACCACACCAGCAGGTCGCCATTCAATCCAAGGTATCCTTCTTCGTTCTCGGTGGTCCAGTCATCGTAGTCGGGAGCACGCATATCGTGCTCCTTCCCGTCGGAAAGCTTGCCACCAATGCCCATGATGAACACGGCGCCATGCTTCTTGCAGATCATATTCTCGCGTTCCTTCGGGTCCAGATCGGGATACATCTGACGCAACTGCTCGGCATGGATGAAGAATATATCCTCGGGCAGGAACGGCTTGATGGTGGGATAGGTCTCGCAGATGTAGAATTCCGTGCGAAGAATGGCACTGTAGATCTTGCGCACAATCTTCTTCAGGAACTTCACGTTGCGATCCTCCTTGCGCATCACACGCTCCCAGTCCCACTGGTCGACATACAGCGAATGGGTATTGTCGAGTTCCTCATCAGCACGAATAGCATTCATGTCGGTGACAATGCCGAACCCCTCTTCAATGCTGTATTCAGCCAGTGTGTTGCGTTTCCATTTGGCCAGCGAATGCACCACTTCGGCGCGAGCCTCCTGCATATCCTTGATGGGGAAATTCACGGCACGCTCCACACCATTCAGGTCGTCGTTCATGCCAAGGCCCCTTAAGACGAACAAGGGGGCGGTGACACGACGCAGACGCAGTTCGGTGCTCAGGCTCTGCAGAAAGAAATCCTTGATATTCTTGATCGCCTGTTCGGTTTGCTTCAGGTTGAGGGCAGGCTTATAATCAGCAGGAATAATAAGTTTGCTCATTTTATCAAAAAGGATATGAAGGGATTACTCGTACTCCTGCCAACTCTTGATCTGGATATCCTCCTGCGACTTCTGGGTGAATGCCTCGATGAACGCACTTGCCAGGCGGGCATTGGTCATAAGCGGGATGTTGTGGTCGATGGCACCACGACGAATGCGATAGCCATTGGTCAACTCGCGCTTCGAATGGTTCTTCGGGATGTTGATGATGAGGTCGAACTTGTGAGCTGCAATCATGTTCATCACGTTCAACTCCGACTCGGGATGCTCATCAGGCCAATATACTGCAGTAGCCTTCACATTGTTGTCGTTGAGGAAGCGTGCAGTACCAGCCGAAGCATAGATGGTATAACCTGCCTTCACCAGTTCGGCAGCTGCATCGAGCAGAGCAACCTTCGACTTGGTCTCACCCGACGAAATCATGATGGCCTTATCCTTCGAAGGCAGTTTGTAGCCTGTGGCGATAAGGGCATTGAGCAGAGCCTCGTCGAAGTCGTCACCCAGGCAGCCTACCTCGCCCGTCGAACTCATATCCACACCAAGCACGGGGTCGGCATTCTGCAGACGTGCGAACGAGAACTGCGAAGCCTTCACGCCGATGCGGTCGATGTCGAACTCGCTCTTGTCGGGTTTCACATAAGGAGCATCGAGCATGATACGTGTTGCCGTATCGATGAAGTTGCGCTTCAGTACCTTCGAAACGAATGGGAACGAACGCGATGCACGCAGGTTGCACTCGATCACCTTCAGGTCACGACCCTTGGCCAGATACTGGATGTTGAATGGGCCCGAGATGTTGAGTTCCTTGGCAATGGCGCGCGAAACCTTCTTGATCTGACGAACGGTAGCGAACGAGATGTTCTGCACTGGGAAGCACATCGTGGCGTCGCCCGAATGCACACCGGCATATTCGATATGCTCCGAGATGGCATACTCGACCACCTCACCCTGCTGGGCAACGGCATCGAACTCGATCTCGTTGGTCTCGGTCATGAACTGCGATATCACCACAGGATATTCCTTCGAAACCTCGCTGGCCATCTCGAGGAAGCGCTTCAGCTCGGCATCGTCGTAGCAGACGTTCATCGCAGCACCCGAAAGCACATACGAAGGACGAACGAGCACAGGATAACCTACCTCCTCGACGAACTTATGTACGTCATCCATCGAAGTCAGCGCACTCCACTTCGGCTGATCGATGCCAAGCTTGTCGAGCATGGCGCTGAACTTGCTGCGGTTCTCGGCGCGGTCAATCGAGACTGGCGATGTGCCAAGGATGGGCACCGACTGGCGATGCAGTTTCATGGCGAGGTTGTTGGGGATCTGTCCACCCACCGAAACAATCACGCCGCGTGGCTGCTCGAGGTCAATCACGTCAAGCACACGTTCGAACGAAAGTTCGTCGAAGTAGAGACGGTCGCACATGTCGTAGTCGGTCGAAACTGTCTCGGGGTTGTAGTTGATCATGATCGACTTGTAACCCAGTTTGCGAGCCGTATTGATGGCATTCACCGAACACCAGTCGAACTCTACCGACGAACCGATGCGGTAAGCGCCCGAGCCGAGCACTACCACCGACTTCTCGTTCGAGTAGTAGTTCACGTCGTGACCCTGCACAGCATAGGTCATATAGAGGTAGTTGGTGAGGTCGGGATGCTCGGAAGCCACTGTTGGGATGCGCTTCACGGCAGGCAGGATGTTGAGTTTCTTGCGCAGTGCACGTACGGCAAGCACCTCCTTCTCCATGTTGCTGCCCTGATGTGCATTGAGCACGAAGCGAGCAATCTGGAAGTCCGAGAAGCCAAGCACCTTGGCCTTGGTCAGTACATCGGCAGGAAGCTGGTCGAGCGAAGTATAACCTTCGAGCACGTGCTTGTAATCGACGATGTTCTTCATCCTTTCGATGAACCATGGGTCGATCTTCGTGAGTTCGTACAGTCTCTCGATGCTGTAGCCTTCCTCCAAAGCCTGAGCGATGGCGAAGATACGCAGGTCGGTCGGGTTCGAAAGTTCCTCGTCGAGGTTGTCGAAGCGTGTGTGGTCGTTGCCCACAAAGCCGTGCATACCCTGTCCGATCATACGCAGACCCTTCTGCAGCATTTCCTCGAACGAACGTCCGATGGACATGATTTCGCCCACCGACTTCATCGACGAACCGATCTTGCGGCTTACGCCCACAAACTTCGTGAGGTCCCAGCGTGGGATCTTGCAGATCATATAGTCGAGCGAAGGAGCCACATAGGCCGAGTTGGTTGTGCCCATCTCGCCGATCTGGTCGAGCGTATAGCCCAGGGCAATCTTTGCGGCAACGAATGCCAGAGGATAACCTGTAGCCTTCGAGGCAAGGGCCGACGAACGCGACAGACGAGCATTGATCTCGATGATGCGGTAGTCGTTGGTCTCGGCATTGAAGGCAAACTGGATGTTGCACTCACCTACAATGTTCAGATGACGCACGCACATGATGGTGATGTCCTGCAGCATCTTCACCTGCTCATCGGTCAGGGAACAGGTCGGAGCCACCACAATCGACTCGCCCGTATGGATGCCGAGGGGGTCGAAGTTCTCCATCGAAGCCACGGTGAAGCAGTGGTCGTTGGCATCGCGAATGCACTCGAACTCGATTTCCTTCCAGCCCTTCAGCGACTCCTCAACCAGAACCTGGGGCGCAAAGGTGAAGGCACTCTCGGCAATCTCCTTGAACGTTGCCTCGTCGGGACAGACACCCGAACCCAGGCCACCCAGGGCATAGGCCGAACGGATCATGATGGGATAACCGATCTTGCGTGCCGAAGCTAGGGCATCTTCCAGGGTCTCGCAGGCATGGCTCACGGGCACCTTGGCGTCAATCTTGTTCAGTTCCTTTACGAAAAGATCACGGTCTTCGGTGTTCATAATGGCTTCCACGCTGGTGCCAAGTACTTCCACGCCGTACTCCTTCAGCACGCCCTTCAGGTAGAGTTCGGTGCCGCAGTTGAGCGCGGTCTGTCCACCGAATGCCAGCAGGATGCCGTCGGGACGCTCCTTCTTGATGATCTCGGTCACATAGTAGGTGTTGACCGGAAGGAAATAAACCTTGTCAGCAATACCTTCTGAGGTTTGGATAGTCGCAATGTTCGGATTGACCAAAACAGAACTAATACCCTCTTCACGCAAAGCCTTCAATGCCTGACTGCCTGAATAGTCAAACTCTCCAGCCTGTCCAATCTTCAAGGCACCCGAGCCAAGAACAAGGACCTTCTTCAGTTTCTTTTTCATTGTAGATGAAATTTAATAACGACTTATTGTATGGTGTTGTTGTTAACTTTCGTTTTAAGTCTTCCCCCTAAGCAGGTATTCAGCCCCCGCTGTTCGGGGGATTGAGGGGGTGCGGAAGATTAGAGGGGGTCTTCAACTCTTCCTTCAAATACCTGGTCGTCCAGGTATCGAATTTCTCGCAGATCTCCTCGGGGCTTCCGTGGGCGATCAGATGTCCTCCGGCTGAACCGCCATCAGGACCCATGTCGATGATGTAGTCGCAGCACTTGATGACGTCCAGGTTGTGTTCGATGATGATCACCGTGTTGCCTTTGTCGACCAATCGGTTGATGCAGGACATCAGCACACGAATGTCCTCGAAATGCAGACCCGTAGTGGGCTCGTCGAGGATATACACCGTCTTTCCCGTCTGTTTCTTCGACAGTTCGGCGGCCAGCTTCACGCGTTGCGACTCGCCACCCGACAGCGTGGTCGAAGGTTGTCCCAGCTTGATGTATCCCAGGCCCACCTCTTGCAGCACCTTGATCTTGTTGAGGATGGTAGGCACGTTCTCGAAGAACTCCACGGCCTGGTTGATGGTCATATCGAGCACGTCGGCAATCGACTTTCCCTTGAAGCGCACTTCCAGCGTCTCGCGGTTGTAGCGCTTGCCCTGGCAAACCTCGCAGGGCACCATCACGTCTGGCAGGAAGTTCATCACGATGGTCTTGTATCCGTTGCCCGAACAGGCTTCGCATCGTCCTCCGCCGATGTTGAACGAGAATCGTCCGGGCTTGTAACCCCTCATCTGTGCCTCGGGCAGTTGGACGAAGAGGTTTCTTATGTCCTGGAACACGCCCGTATAGGTGGCGGGGTTCGAACGTGGTGTGCGTCCCAGGGGTGACTGGTCCACAGTGACCACCTTGTCGATGTGTTCCACTCCGCTGATCGACGTGTAGGGCAAGGGTTCGGTCAGCGAACGATAGAACTTCTGGCTGAGGATGGGCTGCAGCGTTGCATTCACCAGCGTCGACTTGCCCGAACCCGACACACCCGTCACGCCAATCAGGCAACCCAGTGGGAACTCTACCTTTTCGCCCTTGAGGTTGTGACCCGTTGCACCTTCGAGCACCAGCATCTTGCCGTTGCCCTTGCGACGTACGGCAGGCACTTCAATGCGACGTGTGCCGTTCAGGTAGTCGCTCGTCAGCGTGTGTTCCTTGAGCATCTGGTCGGGAGTGCCTTCAAACACCACGTTGCCGCCCTTGCGTCCTGCACCGGGACCGATGTCCACGAGGTAGTCCGACTGCAGCATCATGTCGCGGTCGTGTTCCACCACGATGATCGTATTGCCGATGTCGCGCAGTTTCTTCAGCGACTGTATCAGCAGCTGGTTGTCACGCTGGTGCAGTCCTATCGAAGGTTCGTCGAGGATGTAGAGCACGTTCACCAGTTGCGAACCTATCTGTGTAGCCAGTCGGATGCGTTGCGACTCGCCGCCCGAAAGTGTCATCGAGGGACGGTCGAGCGAAAGGTATCCGAGGCCCACGCCGAGCAGGAACTTGATGCGCGTGGCAATCTCCTTCAATATCTCACCGGCGATGCTCTTCTGCCTTTCGTTCAGCTTCGCAGGCAGTTGGTCGACCCATTGGGCCAGGTCGGTGATCGTCATGGCGCTCACCTCGGCAATGTTCTTGCCGTCGATGAAGTAATGGAGCGACTCATTGTTCAAGCGCTGTCCGTGGCAGTGGGGACAGGTCTGCACCGTGCTGAACGACTCAGCCCAGCGGCGTTCCTTGGCCGAAGCGTCATCACCTGCGGCATCCTTCAGATATTTCACCAGGCCCTCATAGGGCATGGTCATCATCGAGTAGCCCATCGACTCTTCCGACACGTGGTACGACTGTCCCGTGCCGCTCAGCACAGCCTCGATGGCATCTTCGGGCAGGGTGCTGATGGGGTCGTCGAGCGTGCAGTCATAGGTCTGCAGCAGCGCCTCGATCTGCCAGAAGATCATGCTTTTCTTCTTCTTGCCCAGCGGGACGATGCCGCCTTCGGCAATCGACAGCGACGTGTCGGGGATGATCTTCGTCCGATCCACCATCGTCACCGTTCCCAGTCCATGGCAGTGGGGACAGGCGCCCATGGGGCTGTTGAACGAGAAGTCGTGCGGCGCAGGTTCCTTGTACGACAGGCCCGTCACGGGGTCCATCATCGAGCGCGAATAGTACTTCAGCTGGTCGTCGCACATGATCATCATCATTCCATCGCCATGGCGCATTGCAAGTCGCACGCTTTGGCGCAGACGATGTTCGTCGATCGACTCCACGCGCATCTTGTCGACCACCAGTTCAATGGAGTGGTTCTTGTAGCGGTCGAGCTGCAGGCCGTGCAGTATCTCGCGCATCTCGCCGTCGATGCGCACGTTCAGATATCCCTTCTTGCGCAGGTTCTCGAAGAGTTCGCGATAGTGGCCCTTGCGGTTCCTGACAAGCGGAGCCAGCAGATACACGCGGCGTCCCTCGTAGTCCTTCAGGATGAGGTCGATGATCTGGTCTTCGCTGAACCTCACCATCCTTTCGCCGCTCAGGTAGCTGAATGCCTCGCCGGCACGTGCATAGAGCAGTCGGAAGAAGTCGTAGATCTCGGTGGTGGTGCCCACCGTCGAACGCGGATTGTGGTTCACCGTCTTCTGCTCGATGCTGATCACGGGCGAAAGGCCCGAGATCTTTTCCACATCGGGGCGTTCGAGGTTGCCGAGGAAGTTGCGCGCATAGCTCGAGAAGGTCTCGATGTAGCGGCGCTGACCTTCGGCATAGATGGTATCGAACGCAAGCGACGACTTTCCCGAACCCGAAAGACCGGTCACAACAGCAAGGCTGTGACCGGGGATGGTAACATCTATATTCTTCAGGTTATGGACTCTTGCGCCTAATACCTCTATAGCCATATATCAAAATAGTGCCCGTCGGTTGAGACGGGCTTTTCTTGGTACGCCCTTTGTCAGAGCGATAGGATTAATTCTCATTCTTTGCTTTCCAGCCGAGAGCCGAAGCGCCGAGGACGGCAGCGTCGCCCGATGCGAGACCCGAAGGCAATACCTTGATCTTGCCCTTCCAGATCTGCAGGAGGTTCTCCTCCATGGCCTTCACGATAGGCTTCATCAGCAGGTCGCCTGCGTTGGCAAGACCGCCGAAGAGGATGATGGCCTCGGGAGCCGAGAAGGCAACGAAGTCGGCAAATGCCTGACCCATGATGCGGCCGGTGAAGTCGAAGATCTCCTTGGCCAGTGCATCGCCAGCCATAGCAGCGTCAAACACGTCCTTTGAGGTGATCTCCTCGGCAACAAGGTTGCGGAGCGACGAAGGAGTCTCACGGGTTGAGAGGAATTCGCGGGCTGTGCGAGCCACGCCCGTAGCCGAGCAGTAGCACTCCAGGTGGTCGGTCATACCGCATCCGCACATACGGTTGCCGTTATGACGGATTCTTACGTGTCCAAGTTCGCCGGCAAAGCCGTCATGGCCATACACCAGTTCACCATTGATCACGATGCCCGAGCCGACGCCCGTACCCAGGGTGATCTCGATGAAGTCGCGCATGCCGCGAGCAGCTCCGTAGGTCATTTCGCCGATGGCTGCAGCATTGGCATCATTCGTCACAGCCACGGGGATACCCAGGCGCTCGTAAAGTGCATCTGCCAATGGGAGAATGCCTTTCCATGGAAGATTAGGTGCATATTCAATCGTGCCGGTGTAATAGTTGCCGTTGGGCGCACCAATACCGATACCTGTGATCATCTGCGGGCCACCCACCTGCTCGAACAGCTCGCTGAGCGAACGTGCAATGGCGTCGATGAAATCGTTGAATTCGATGTAAGCTTTGGTTTTGATGGCATTTTTGGCAACGACCTTGCCACGACTATCAACAATACCCATCACGGTGTTGGTGCCACCGCAATCGATACCTACTACATAAGGTTTACAAGTAACCATAATTTATATATATTTAAAAGGTGTAATACTTTTTCGGGGGCAAATATACTAATTTTTTGTGGAACTTGCAAGAAATAGTGGAGTTTTTTTGCAAAAAAACCTATTATAGACCCCTAAACTATCTCAGTCGCAATACCTGACCTTCATGTACGGTGGCCGAAACGAGCTTATTTCGACGCATGAGGCTCCTGATGGTCACGCCATAGACTTGCGAAATGCTCCACATCGACTCGCCCGCCTTCACCCTGTGTACGGTGAACTCCTTGGGAGCCTTGCTGCGCTTGCTCTGCAGGTAGATGATGTCGTTCTCCTTCAGCACCGAGCGCTTCGTCAGGTCGTTGTATCGGCGCAGTTTGCGCTCGTTGACGCCGTAGTCCTTGGCGATGGCAGCCAGGTCGTCGCCCTTCAGGCAACGCACGTATTTCAGTCCGCGCTTCGCACTGGTCACGTAGAGGGTGCGGTGGGCGGTGGTCACCTTCTTGTTCTTCAGGATGTCATAGACGTCGAGGTGATGGGTCTCGATCAGGTTCACCAGCATCGTCCCGTACTTCGGGTTGGTGGCATAGCCGCAGGCCTTCAGTCCGTGAGCCCAGCTCTCGTAGTCGCGCACGTCGAGCTTGAAGAGCGAGGCATAGCGCGGGTTGTCGCGCAGGAAGGTCGAATGGTACTCGTATCCCTCGGCCACGCTGCCGAACTTGCAGAACGGCTCGTTCTTCGCATCGTCGTCACACAGCACCGTTGCGCCCTTCCAGCCTCGGCTGTAGGCCTTGATGCCGAAGTGGTTGTTGGCAACCACAGCCAGGTAGCTCGACCCGTAGCCCGATTCCAGTATGCCCTGGGCAAGGGTGATCGAGGCAGGTACGCCGTATTTGCGCATCTGCTTCTGTGCCATTTCCGAATATTTCTCGCAGTACTCTTCCACCGTCAGACGCGGGCCCATCGTGGGGCATTTCGCCTTTTTTGCACCGAATGAGGGTGTAAAAATAAGTTCGACGATGGCAAATGCAACAAAAAGAATAGTTTTTTTGCAAAAAGTGGTGCAGTTTGTTTGGACATTTGAGATTTTTGCCATATATTTGCAGTGTTATAAAACCCTAACTCCTATGAAAACCATAGAAATCGCCGCAAAGATACGCATTTTAGACGAATCTGAGCTCACTTTGGACCAAAAAAATGTAGTTGATGCCGCAAAATTGGCCACTTCGCGCTCATATTCGCCCTATTCACACTACAAAGTGGGCGCTGCTTGCCTGCTCGACAACGGAGAAATCATCACCGGAAGCAATCAGGAGAACGCTGCCTACCCCAGCGGGCTCTGCGCCGAGCGCACCGCCGTGTTCTATGCGCAAAGCCGCTACCCCGAGGCACGCATCCTCAAGCTGTGCATCATCGGCAAGACCGCATCCGATATTTATTCAAAGGGAGTGTGCGCTCCGTGCGGTGCGTGCCGGCAGGTCATCCTCGAGGCCGAGTACCGCAATGGCGCTCCCATCGAGATTCTCCTCCCCTCGCAGCAGGGAATCTATGTCATTAATGGTATCTCGACTTTACTACCTTTCGGTTTTTCCTACGATGAAGTAACCGAATAGTAATTTGAAATCATTTTTTTTAACGAAACCCGAGTTATCAACAATCTAAATGCTACTTTTTCAAGAGGAAACAAGCATAATTAACCCCATTAAAGATTGTTGATAACTTTTGAAAATGAACTTTTCGCCCAACACTATATCTTTCTATAAATCAACGTATTGCAACCTGCAAAATCGACGAATTTCAAACACCCCGATTTGAAGTGAATCGAAATTGAAAATCAACGAGTTAGAAATTTCCAAATTTTTTCGCTATTTTTTTGCTCTTGCACCGTAATTTTTTTTTCTATATCTTTGCACCGCGAAAGGGTAATTCGCCCTTTTCGCAACCAGTTTGACCTATCATAACACAATATACAACCCATCGAAACCCTTCGACCCATTCGAAACACTTCAAACCTTTCGAACATTCGAACTTTCGAACTTTATACATCTTCTGTAAGTAAATGGCACCATTCGAGAAACAGTGGGAACAATGCCTCGCCATCATACGGGACAACCTCCAGAACGAGGACGCCTATCAGGCCTTCTTCGCTTCTGTCCGTGCGGGCGAGTTCAAGGACGGCAGGCTCACCCTGCTCGTTCCCTCTCACTATGTCTATGAGACGCTCGAATCCGACCAGTACTACAACCTTCTCTCCAAGACCTTCTGGCGCGTCTTCGGACCCAATGCGTCCATCAAGTACCGCATCGGTGTCGTCAAGACCAGCGACGACGATGTCCACGACGACAATGCCTCGGTGAAGCTCAACCCGAAGAACCGCATCGAAGCCGCACCCGAATCCAATTTCGAGTCGCATCTCAATCCCAACTGCACGCTCAGCGCGTTCTGTCCCGGCAAGTCCAACGAGCTCGCGCTCAGTGCCGGCCTCACTGTCAGCAACCGTCCCGGCAATTCGGCATTCAACCCCTTCTTCATCTTCGGAGCCAGTGGTGTCGGCAAGACGCACCTTGCACAGGCCATCGGCCTCAAGATCCTCGAGAACGACCCCACCAAGCGCGTGCTCTACGTCACCGCTTATCAGTTCAAGGTGCAGTACACCGATGCCGTGCGTCAGAACCGACTGAACGACTTCATCAACTTCTACCAGAGCATCGACGTGCTCATCGTCGACGACATCCAGGAGTTTGCCGGCAAGAACCTCATCGCGACGCAGAACACGTTCTTCCACATCTTCAACCACCTGCACCAGCTGGGCAAGCAGCTCGTCATGACCTGCGACCGCCCACCTGTCGAGCTTGAAGACCTCGTGCCGCGTCTGCTCACCCGCTTCAAGTGGGGCTTCATCGGCGAAATCGAGCGTCCCGACTACGAGCTGCGCAAGGGCATCCTCCGCAGCAAGTGCGAGAAGGAGGGCATCACCATCAGTGAGGACGTCATCGAGTACATCGCACGCAATGCCACCGACAATGTGCGCGACCTCGAGGGAGTCATCAACTCGCTCCTCGCCCATTCCATCGCCTTCAATCGCCCCATCGACCAGGATCTCGCCACGCGCGTACTCCGAATGATAGTCAAGATTGAGTCGAAGGTCATCACCTGCGAGAACATCATCAACCTCGTCATCCAGACATTCGGCGTCGATATGAAGAGCCTCAACTCGAAGAGCCGCAAGAAGGAGATTGTCCAGGCACGTCAGGCAGCCATGCACCTCAGCCATCAGTTCACCACCCTCTCCGTGGTCCGCATCGGCGAAGTGATAGGCGGACGCGACCACGCCACCGTCCTCAGCGCCTTCAAGAAGGTCGACGATATGCTCGCCACCGATCCCAGCTTCACCGAGAAGTACCGCGCTGTCGAAAAGCAGCTCTCGGCAAAGAGGGATTGAAAATTTTCGTTCCAATCATTATATTGTGAATTAAAGTACTTTATAATATAGCCGATAGAAGATATGTTATAGTGTTACTGTCTTTCCTATAAAAGAAAAAAACAGTACTAAAGCTTAAAAACCTATATCAAATCGTGGCATTTCCTCCAAGAATCCTAAGGGGATATGCCACGATTGTTGTATGTCCTCTATTGATCGCTGAAAGACATGCGACGATGGAAGCATGTCCGCCAACGTTCGTAGGAGGACATACGAAGATGAAAATATGTCCGCCAAAGTTCGTAGGAGGACATACAACGATGGAAGAATGTCCGCCAACGTTCGTAGGAGGACATGCAACGATGGAAGAATGTCCGCCAACGTTCGTAGGAGGACATGCAACGATGGAAGTATGTCCGCCAACGTTCGTAGGAGGACATACGACGATGAAAGTATGTCCGCCAACGTTCGTAGGAGGACATGCGACGATGAAAGTATGTCCGCCAACGTTCGTAGGAGGACATACGACGATGAAAGTATGTCCGCCAACGTTCGTAGGAGGACATACGACGATGAAAGTAT
>Ga0256407_10000871_pt1 | contig 68011 bp, 41 predicted proteins | sample RumenRJG_04DNA_FD_193489 | JGI IMG/M metagenome (GOLD analysis project Ga0256407, IMG submission 193489) | Bovine rumen microbial communities from Lethbridge, Alberta, Canada - RJG_04 | ecosystem: Host-associated > Mammals > Digestive system > Stomach > Rumen | place: Canada: Alberta... | reverse complement strand
GAGAGACCGGTGGTGGTTGAGAAGGTTGTGACGCCGGTGGTGGCGGAGAGACCGGTGAAGGTCGAGAAGGCTGTGACGCCGGTGGCGATTGAGGTGCCGGTGGCGGTCGCGACAAGCGCGACCCTCCCGCTGGAGGGCGTGGCGGAGAGACCGGTGGTGGTTGAGAAGGTTGTGACGCCGGTGGTGGCGGAGAGACCGGTGGAGGTCGAGAAGGTTGTGACGCCGGTGGCGGCGGAGGGGCCGGTGGCGGTCGCGACAAGCGCGACCCTCCCGCTGGAGGGCGTGGCGGAGAGACCGGTGGTGGTTGAGAAGGTTGTGACGCCGGTGGTGGCGGAGAGACCGGTGGCGGTCGAGAAGGCTGCTACGCCTGTGGCGGTTGAGGTGCCCGTGGCGGTCGCGACAAGCGCGACCCTCCCGCTGGAGGGCGTGGCGGAGAGACCGGTGGTGGTTGAGAAGGTTGTGACGCCGGTGGTGACGGAGAGGCCGGTGGTGGTCGAGAAGGTTGCTACGCCTGTGGCGATTGAGGTGCCGGTGGCGGTCGCGGCAAGTGCGACCACGCAACAGGTCGCGACAAGCGCGACCCTCCCGCTGGAGGGCGATGCTGAGAAGCCGGTGGTGGTTGAGAAGATCGTGACGCCGGTGGTGGCGGAGAGACCGGTGAAGGTCGAGAAGGCTGTGACGCCGGTGGTGACGGAGAGGCCGGTGGTGGTCGAGAAGGTCGTGACGCCGGTGGTGACGGAGAGGCCGGTGGTGGTCGAGAAGGTCGTGACGCCGGTGGTGGCGGAGAGACCGGTGGTGGTTGAGAAGGTTGTGACGCCGGTGGCGGTTGAGGTGCCCGTGGCGGTCGCGACAAGCGCGACCCTCCCGTTGGAGGGGGTGACGGAGAGACCGGTGGCGGTCGAGAAGGCTGTGACGCCGGTGGTGGCGGAGAGACCGGTAGTGGTTGAGAAGGCTGTGACGCCGGTGGCGGTTGAGGTGCCGGTGGCGGTCGCGGCAAGCGCGACCACGCAACAGGTCGCGACAAGCGCGACTCTCCCGCTGGAGGGAACTCCGGAGAAGTCTCCTAAGGGCAACGGCGTTCTTGTAGCGGACGAAATCGTTGAGCGGACGGAATCCGCTTCTTCTGACAGCCCTGAGCCGCAGGTGATTGACTTCAGGAATGTTTTAATCCAGCCATCGCAGGGCGGCGTCGATGGCGTGGCCATGGAGAAGCGGGTGTTCACTCCCGCGCAGGTGTTGGTCGATGCGGCGGCCGCCGTGGCGGACACGATCACGGTGTCTCCAGAGGTGTTGCGCGGCGCGAGCGAGGTCCAGGTTCAGCTGCGCCCGGACGTTCTGGAGGGAACCGTCATCCGCATCGCCACCACGGTGCCCGGGACGTTGACCGTTCAGTTCACGCCCGTGACGGAGAACATGGCTGCGTTGCTTGAGAAGTGCGCCCCGCAGCTCGTGACCTATCTCTCCGAGCGCATCCACAACGTCCAGATTGCCGTAAACGTGAAGCGCGATGAAAAGCTGAAAGGGTGAAACACGTGAAGCCGATTGAACTTTTGTCAAAGCTGGAGGCGTTTGCGGGCCTGGATCCGCAGGCGATCCTGTCGCATCCGGCCTGGAGCGTCCCCGTTCAATGGAACGGCGCTTCCGCCGTCATGCGGGCGGATGCGGTGACACCCGCCGAGACGCTGAACCTCTCCGTTCGTTTCGGCAACGACGCCTCCGTCCTGGGGCTTGTGCCTTCGGAGGCCTTCCCCGAGATTTCCAGGCTCTTCCCCGTGCGCAACGAGGTGCCGCAGCCCATTCTGCTGGCGATCGTCGAAAAGGAGGCGGGGCCGTTCCTCCAGATGCTGGAGAACGCCATGCGGCGGGAGCTTTCCGTGCAGGGCCTCGCCGAGGCCCCTGCGGAGGGCGCGCGCGCTTTTCACATCCAGGTCGGGGGCGCGGACGGCACGTCCGCATCCTCCCCCCTCGCCTTCACGCTCACGCTCCCCGACGCGCTGCTCCGTGACCTGGGCGACCTCAGGTACCTTGACAGCACGCATCCCTCGATTGCCGAGACGAAGGTCTCGATGGAGGTGGTGTATGCGGTCTTCGACCTTTCCGCAGAGGAGGAGGCCGGCCTCGCGCCGGGCGACTACCTGCTCCTGCCGGAGATGTCGGCGGAGAAGCCCGGGCGCGTGTGCATGCCCGGCGCGGTGCCGATCGACCGGCTGCGCGTGATCGCCGCCGAGCGGGCCGACATTCCGTTCGCCGCGGCGCTCGACGACGACCTCCGCTGCGAGGCTGTCGGGACGGACGACCTCCTGCTCGTGAAGGGCGACCGCCGCATCGCCTCAGGGCGGCTTTCCAGGCTAGGCGTGCAGCCCGCATTTGCCGTGGAGGCGCTATGCTGAACGTAGATCCATTCGCCCTGATACTCCTCTTCGTGGGGATGTCGCTCCTGCCGTTCGTGGCGATGGTGTCGACATGCTACCTGAAGATCGTCGTCGTGATGTCCCTCATCCGCAACGCGCTGGGCGTGCAGTCCATCCCGCCGAACATGGTCATCAACGCCCTCGCGCTGATCCTCACGTTCTACGTGATGTCGCCAATCGCGTCGCAGAGCTGGGACCTTCTGCAGGAGGGGCTGAGGAACAACAAGCCGGAGGTCATCTACAAGACGGACCTCGCGGCGCGCGCGGCGGAGCCGTTCCGCGACTTCCTGCAACGGAACACGGCCGAGCAGCACCACGCCTTCTTCGTGCGCACGGCGGAGAAGCTGTGGGCGAAGGAGGAGGTGGACGAGTCCGGCAACACGGTGAAGGTGCCGGCGAAGGTGGACGAGCGGAGCTTCTTCATCCTCGTGCCGAGCTTCTGCGTGTCGGAGCTGACGCGCGCGTTCCAGATCGGGTTCCTCGTGTATCTGCCTTTCATCGCGATCGACATCATCGTGTCGAACATCCTGCTCGCCATGGGCATGATGATGGTGTCGCCGGTCACGATCTCGCTGCCGTTCAAGCTGCTGCTGTTCGTCATGGTGAACGGCTGGGCGCGGCTCATCCAGGGACTTGTCCAGTCGTACGTCCAGTAGGGAGTCCGCCGCCATGTCCGAAGCCCAGCTCCTTGACTACGCGCAGACGACGCTGATCCTCGTCCTGAAGCTCTCGATGATCCCCATCGTGGTGGCGACGGTGATCGGCCTCATCGTGTCGCTTCTGCAGGCCCTCACGCAGATCCAGGAGCAGACGCTCGGCTTCGCCGTGAAGCTGATCGCGATTTCGATCACCATCATGCTGGCGGCCCACTGGATGGGCGGCGAGCTGCTGCTGTTCACGCAGGACATCTTCACCAACTTCCCGTTCGTTGCGCGCTAGGAACCTCAAATGACCATCGAAGAGCACTACAACGCAATCGCACCGAAGCTCACGAACTATCTCGTGGGCACGGGGACCGACTACCATGCGGCCTGCGACATCGTGCAGGAGACGTTCCTCCGCCTGTGGAGAAAGCGCGACGATCTTCTTGAGGATCCGTCCCAGGTGAGCGGCTACGTCTACACGATCGCCCGCAACCTGCGCGCCGACCGTCTCCGCAGGCAGGCGCGCGAGACGCTGCAGGAGGAGATCACGGACGAGGACGCCGGTGCCGTGATGCCGTCCGACGCGAGCGCCGCCGACGTTCCCTACCTGCGCCGCCGTCTCAACGCCGCGCTTGCGCAGCTGCCGCCGCTCGTGCGCGAGGCGTTCGCGCTGTTCCAGATTTCCGAGCTGTCCGTGCGCGAGATCGCCCGCATCACGGGCGCGACCGAGAATCTCGTCAAGGTGCGCGTGCACCGCGCGAAGATGAAGCTCCGCGAGCTTCTTGCCGACGTGGCCTAAAAATTCTCTTCCACCTTTGCGCGATCCGTCCTCGGCGAGCCGTCGAAAATCCCTTTTCCCCGTGTAGGGAGAACGCATCCCCCGTGTAGGGAGAACGAAATCCCCGTGTAGGGAGAACGCTCATCCCGTGTAGGGAGACGGCCTCCCCCTCCTAGGGAGGGCCGCGCTCCGTCGCGGCCGCCTCACTTCCCCGTCGTCATCGTGGTCGTGACCGGGTTCACCTGCGACGGCGCGTTGTTGTCGCCGCCGGAGGCGTCCTCGTTCTGCGTGGACTGCGTGATGATGGCGATGCCGGGCACGCCGATCGCGTACACGCCCATCGTCTGCGTCTTCGAGCTCGGCGTCATTGACGAGCAGCCGTCCGTGAGGGCGATCACGCCCCCGCCGACCGCGCCCAGCAACACCGGCTTCACCGCGTTCCACAGCGCCTTTCCAAGCGCCTTCCAGTCTATCTTCAGTTTCATTGGTTTAACCTAAATTCGTCATTTCATTTTCCATGCACTCCGTTATATATCACGCAGAGGTGCAGAGAGGCAGAGTTTTAAGAGATTACGTCGCTTAATTGGTGTCGTAGTTGTTTTCACCAATTGGGTGAAAGAAATTTCCTGGTCGTTTCTTGTCATATCTTTCTTTTCCTTCTGATTTTTGACTTTTCTCTGCGCTCTCCGCCTCTCTGCGTCTCTGCGTGAGACATTCAACTAACGAGTATAGGTTTAACCTTTCTTGTTTGTTGGCGGCTCGGCAGGACGCCTCGCCCCACCTCTGGGCCGCCCGGTGGTCGGCCCCTACCGGTTCGCATGGTAGGGCGCGATCACCGAGCGCGCCGCATGGTGGGGCGAGCCGTCCTCGGCGAGCCGCTGTTCGTTAAATCGGGGTGCGCATCGCTCGGGAATCTCTCCCGAATCGCGCGCCCCCCTACAAGTCTTAAGCGAGGATTTTTCGCGTTCCGTAATTTTTCGAGAGGCGTTCTATCCTCGCCTGACAGCGTCCAGCCCCCTGTGTCTATTGGGCTTTGAAGAAAAATGAGATTTTTTTCAAGTGATCCCAGTAGCGCATCTTTGCGACCTCGTTTTCAACGTGGTGGCGCAGTGCCAGTTCGGCGATGCTTTCATGGCGGTTTTTCCCGTTCTTGACGACGAGGTTGAACACCTCGACAAGTTCTGGGCAGTTGCGCGAAAGCCGCCTCCGCGCGGCCTTGATCCGCCGCGTGTAGTACGAGCCGTCCTCGGACTCGTCGTAGGAATAGACCCGCTCGGCTTCCGCGCCGCCGTCGCTGAACATGGCGATCTTGCCGGGATCGTCGAACGACTCAACATGCTGGTCAAGCGAGAGCATCGCGGACTCGAAACTCCCCTGCACGGATTCGCGCCTGCTGCGCGCGGTCACGCTCCAGCTTCAGGCACTTCCTGAACTCCTCGCTCATGCCGCACCTCCTTCCGGCTTCGGGAAGCGCCGCAGCAACGAGCCGGTCCAACCCCGGGTAGGGCGCGATCGCCGAGCGCGCCGTCGCGCGCGCGTTCGCACGCGAAAGACGGTTCCGTGAGAGAACCCGTCTGTCACTTTCTTTACCCTTCGCTTTTTCTCTAAAGGGGGTGCAGGGGGATTTTCTCTTTTTCGCTTCCGCTTTCTTTTGACGTATCGCGGAAGGTTGTTGATAACTTCCCCGACTGACTGGGAAAGCCGCCATCTTGGCGGCGGAATCCTTGTGTTTCATTTTCTGTTCTCCGCCCGCGCTGGCTGAATGCCTTCGGCGGAGAACAGCCCCCGCCTCGCGCAGACGGGAACAGTTTCTCATTGGTTTGGTTGTCAAACCAAATTCACACGGCAGATTCCCCCTTGAAGACACAAAAACCCCTGCAAAACAGGGGTTTGGCGCACCAGAAAAATTTGGGCGAAGTGCGGAATCTCGCCCAAATTTGGGCGGGGTTGACCTAAGCCCGCGAAGAATGGTATACTTGTGCCATGAAAAGCATTTTGCTGATCCTTGCGGCGTGCATGGTCGCCACGGCATTTTCAAAGACCGTGGGCCCAGCACCATTGGGCGCGGCGTCCTTCGTAGACACGGAGGCGTCTACGAACATGCCGCCTCCTGCGTGTGCGGGCGACCCGCACAGCATGGCATTCTCGCTTGACTTTACAGGGACTCCGTCAAACGCCGTGGAAATCGCCTTTGGCGTGGACGCCGACTCCGACGGCGCCCTCACGCCCGACGAGGCGCGGATTGTCGTTGGATGGGACTGCGCCGCCTGGTTTTTGCGAAATGAAGCAGATGGCGAGACTTTGTCGGAACCGGCATCCATCGCATCCGGTTCGCAGACGTTGAGCGTGTCGATGCGGATTGGATGTGATGGCCGCCCATCATCCTTCGCGGCCAGCGGCGGAAACGCGCCGCTGTTCACCAGCCTCGCATCCGCTCCGCCGCCTTGGCTCCATGATTGCTCATGGAACCTCTGCCGCGTGACGTCGCGGGGTGTGGGTTCGCATAACGCATCGTTTGTCGTGTCGTCAACCCCTGACGGCTTCAAGATCTTCGTGAGGTAGCTGATGGCATCTACATTCCAGAACGGTGTGATGTATGCGTGCTTCGCTGTATTGGCGTTGCTTGCGTGCGTCTGCGCGTTCGTGGGATTTCGCCAGGTCGGAAGGTGGCTCCGCGCAAGGTTGTGTCCCATTGCCCTGGTGGCGTTCGCATCGGCGGCGATCATCGCCACCTGCGATGCGCAGAAGCGAGGGAACGAAGCGGCGAGAGCGCCGCTTCCCCGAGGAGAATACACGGTAAGCATTACGCCGCGTTCCGTCGGGGAAGCGGCACTCTTGCCGCTTCCCGGCGCCGTGACGAACGCGAAATGGCGCGCGCATGGCGCGTTCGAGGACGCATTCTACATCCGCGCGACGAACTGGTGGGCGCGGATGCCGGACGGCAGGTGGATGGACCGCCTGCGCATCCTCTCCTCCGGCGGGTTCCGGGCGAGAGGCGTCGGGAGCGGCGCATGGACCAACTACCCGCCGCCGTTCACGCAGAAAATCTCCCTTGCCCCCGAGGCCAACTGGCACCTGCTCGGCGATGCAACAGGCGGGACGCCTGTTGTCCCAGTGAACGGGCAAGATGCCCGTTCTCCCAGTCTGTTCTGGCACGCCACGACGCCGTCCAACACGCTTGTCGTTTCTTGGATCGGAGGACTCTACGCCCGTTCGCACACCAACCTCGTCGACTTCCAGGCGGAGATATTCAACGACGGGTCGCTTGACTACCGCTACGCCGACCGCACGGAACACTTCGCCGCGTCGCTTCCGTTCGACCTCGACGGCGACGGACTCGAAAACTCAGTTGACCCCGACCCGCTCACGGCGGGCCCCGACGCCCACGGCACGAACGCGGAATGGTACAACACGGTGTGCTCGAACGTACTTGAGGCAGTGGCGAGCGGCGGCACTGGGACAACGGGCATCTTGCCCGTTGATGGTGACAGTGTCTTGTCCTGGCGCGCCGACGTGAACTCCAACGCCTATTACTTTGTTGATGTCGTTGCGGAACGCGGCCCTGCGCCGATCTACTTCACCGGCGACCGCGACTCGCGCCTTGGCAATCCAGTCGTAGTTGCACTTGCGGGCGTCACGAACCGCGTGCCGCTTCTCATCGGCGTCGACTACGCCGTCACGTCCGACACGCCATTTACAGTCTCGTTCCCCATAGACTACATCCATCCGACCGTCACCACGAATGACGTCGCGGACTACAATGTGCACTGGCCGCTCAACTTCGTCTTCACTGAGAGCCTAACCGAATCCAACCGCGTCTATACGGTAACTGTAGAACCATACGACCCTGGCGGGGTACTGACGTGGGAGGGCGTCGGAATGCGTTCGGGAGCGTCGTCTGGATGTGGTTGTGGGTGCCTAAGTTGCATGGGATTCTCCATCGGATTCAATTGTTCCTCCATCTGTACATGCCACGGGGAATGTAAGGCGGTGGGACGCTACGCATTTGAGACCGCGCTTTTCGCAGTTGCGGGCGGCGAGTGCCGGTGTGGCTTCGACGATCCGCCACCCGACAGTCCACCGAGTCCGCACGAGCCAAACGACCCTCCGTCGCTGACGATCACTTTCAGCAAGCCAGCCGTAATCTTCGAGGATTCCTTCCTTGAGAAGCCTGGAGTGACGATGCCGCGGCGCTCCACGCGCGTGCGGCTGACGATTGACGCATACGGTGGATCGGGAGGCGGAACGTTCTCGGTAACGGGCGTGAAAATGTCCAAGCTTTTCGCCATCGGCGGAAACGTGGTACTGCCATACGGCGACGAACTTCCACCCGGCGGGTCATATCACGCAACGGGCGTGTACGAGGGCATAGAAGGGAGTGACGAGTTGAACGACGTAGAGGTACAGGGGATCCTTGTTCCCAACTACTACCCGTACAACACGTCCACTTCCACTGCCACGCTTACCTCCGTGAAGGTGGCGCTGACGGCCGAGTACATCGCACGCGACAACCCCTGCCAGACCCGACACACCTACGGCGTGGGCGAGAAGGTGCATCTTTCCACGATACCCGCCCTTGAATCAATTACGTATAGGGCATTGAAGGCCGATGTGTCGGATAGCGTGACGCCATACGACACTGTTAGGGATGGCGACAGATTCGGAAGGGTGTCTGAAGTTGATGCCTCACAGGAGCGTATCTACATCTGTCCAGCCGTCAGTACGACGCCTGATATCACAGTTTTTTTCGCCGCTGTCAAGTACAGGCCGGCGATGACGGTTGTGGAACCAAGCGAAGTTGTTTCCCCTGCCGCATTTTGGACTGGGGATTTCTGGCCTACTCAGGTGGGTTTCGGGTGCATGTCCATTACGAACTACATCGGTCCGTTCCATGTGTCGTTCAAGGGGGTCATGGTGGCGGAGATACCGTGCAACGAGGCAATTCCTCCGACGGGGTTCTTCGCTTCGACGAACTACACGGGGGAGTTGACGCATAACTACAATGCGGGTGCCGGGCGGCTTCTTAATATCAAGCAGGATAACTATTGGAGACAGGATGATGCTGGGCGTGATGGGGTCGTTGGCAATTGGGATTCTGGGGTATTGACATGGAAGGTACCTATTGGGTGGAAACGTTTCCTATATGAGGATCAAGAGGCGCGAGGGGCTACTTATGAATGTGACTATGAAATCTATACTAATAAAATGAGCAGGCCACTTCTGATTGGCGGACGGACGGATGCATATGTCCAGACGTTTCGGATTGATTCCGACGGCACGACGACAATCGAGAAATTTGGATGGCGCATGACGCGCAGCCGATGGAGCTTTTCAGGTACAGTCGAAAAAACAGAATGAAGGAGACGACATGAAATTGCTGATACTGATAGCGTGTATTGCGTATGTAGGAATCTCCGAGGGGGTACAAGGCCGCCCACGGGTGAATCAACTGAATCCGTCCGAAGCCACCGTAAGGGCGCGCCAGGAATTCAACCAGAAATACGATAGAACGCGTATTGACATTGGCGAGGCAGAGCAGTTGTCGTTGAAGTCGCTGTTCAGAGAAATTGAAAATGCTTACAAAAATTACCAACCGGCAGCGATGGCGAGAGCCATGGCGAACGTGTCGAACCGAATAGACCATGTTCAAGGCCAGCTGTTCATAGACTTGCATTGGGGTATGATGAGCTTTTTTGCTGATAACTTTATACACGGCGCAGTTCGCAGGCAATCTGCTACGTCGATTGATTTTGAGACCTTTCTTGCAACCCACACAAGGGCTGCGCTATTCATGGGTGAGTGTTATTGCAGGAGGAACGACTATAGTGACAGTTTATTGGAATGGATAGAAATTGAGACATTCAGAACTCTAAAGGCACTGGTTGAAAAGTTTCGAAAAGATGGACGCAGGGATTTTGAGGCAATCGCGCAGAAGTTCCTAGATATGTGGGTGGCTCATATTGAATCGAGACAGGGATTCGTTCGAAGGTATGCCCATTACTTATTGGAGAATGATTTGTCATTGATCGAGGTCGGGAGAAGGGGAACCCGTGAAGAAATCATAAACAGAGCGCGTAAATCCGCGGACGCACTCATCCGCCGCGGCTACACGCCAAAGTGGCTCGACGAGTTCAAGTGAACGACAACAATGCATCGCTCTGTCTCTAGGACTTGCCCTCGCCCTAGAACTCCGCGCGATGGCTGTGGCAGTAGTCGTAAAGCGCCTCAGGTGACGAATACTACGAAACCAAGGAAGGCCACGACAAGCGCGGCCTCTCCCGCTGCGGCTCGAGTGGACACCCGCACGATGTCCGGTTCCTGAAAATGCGGTGTCGCATACGGGCGGCATATATGGTAGAATAACGCCTTAGAGAAAAAGGCATGATATGCGAAGAACTCAAGAAACTGATCGCCGGCGACGAGGGCGAGACGGTGGAGGCGAAACATGCGCAGCAAAAAGAACGCTGATTTTGAAGCGCTGGTCGGACGCATTCAGGCGACGTCGGATGCGTTGCAGCAGGATGCGCTCGTGGGCATCAACCGCAACGCGGCGACGCTCATCGCCTCCGGCCCAGATTTCGACCATGACAGCGGCGTTCTTTATCGTAACGTTGAGGGTTGTCTGAAGGGGCTTGTTTGACAAAGGGATCAGTACGCATGGATGGTGAAGGCTTTGACTTCGCGATTGATCGCAGTTCCGGGAAGACGCTGACGCGGCAGGTTGAAGAGGGCGTTCGCGCACTTGTCGCGTCTGGCCTGTACGCGCCGGGCAGCACGCTTCCGCCGCGAGACGAGATCGCGAAGCGGTTACACGTGAGCGAGTGCGTCGTTCGGGCCGCGCTGAGGCGGCTCGCCGTGGACGGCATCGTGGTGTCGCGTCCGCGCATCGGATGTGTCGTGCAGAAGCGGCCCATGCCAACGAACAGGACCGTGCTTGATGTCAACCTCGACCCGTGGACGTCCTTCGGCCCGGCCAACAGTCTGTTTCAATGCAGCAAGGTCCTTCGCGCGGAGGGGTGCCGCGTCGTCATGCTTCCGCTCGGCGGCGGCGGCGACCGTCCGTTTTTGGTGCCACTCAAGGACGCGCTTGCCGAGAAGCCGGGGCTTGTGATTCTGCGCGCCTGCTACACGAGCCTCAAAAACGCGATGCAGCTCGTCGCCGAAAGCGGATGCAGTTTCGTCACCGTCGGCACGGAGGCGAAACCGTCTCGTTACTCACGCCATGTCGGAGTCGCCCATTACGACTATGCGCCGGCAATCGATGCGTTCGTCGCGGACTGCCGCGCAGCAGGCTTGAAGAGGGTCATTCAGTTGGATTTCGGCGGACATCCGTATCTCGACGCATCAGCCGCGCTGGAACGCGCCGGAATCCGGTGCGAGCGCGTGAGGCTGCTGGTCGATGGCCCCGCAGACCTCGACGCGATTGTCCGTACGGCCTATTCAAAGATGAAGAAGTTTCTGCGGGACAGGACGTTGCCCGACCTCTTCTTCTTCACCGACGATTACCTCGGGCTTGGGGCGCTCGACGCGTTCAGGGACATGGAGGTGTCCGTCCCGCGTGATGTCCGCGTCGTATCGTTTTCCAATACAAGGAGCGGTCTTTATCCCTACGGCAACATTGCGCACATCGAGTTCGATCCGTTTGCGGACGGACGCGAAATTGCCCGTTGCGCGCTTGAATGGCTCTCAACAGGGGTGTTTGGCACTTACAAAAGCTGCTGTTCGTACATACAGGGCGCATCGTTCCCCGTCTTTTGATTTGGACGGTTTGGATGGTTATGGCTTTTGTGTCCGAGGCGTTGAATATGTTATACTTCCGCCGTTCAGCGCAAAAAGGAGTACTCAAATGAAAGTAGTATGCTGCATTACATTGTCATTCGTCGCTCTCGCGGCGATTGTGTCAGCGCATGGCGAAGAGTCGCTTTTGCTCCACCGCTGGAGCTTCAACAACGACTTCGCCGACAGCGCGGGCGGCCAGACCGCCACGGCGACCAACTACTCCTTCGTCGCGCACGGCGGCGGCTACGCCGTCAAGACGCAGGGCGGGACAATTGGAACGTCATACGTCAGCCTTGGAACCGACATACTTCCGAAAGACGGACGAAGCTTCACGTTTGAACTTTGGGTCAGGCTTGACGCATGGGAGAATGAGCAATATAGGATGTTCACCATCGGCAACGACACTAACAATAACAAGTTTGACCAGACCTGGGGCTACCAGGGCATTGCCGGTGAAGATTACACGCTCGTAACAGGAACCAAGAACAATTATGTTCGGAATGACAGAGGGTTGGCTCCTTTCTGCGTCAACAAATTCTATCATCTCGCCTACGTGTTCACGCCGTTGAGCGACGGACGGTGGAGCGTACGCGCCTACAAGCACGATTCGAGCTCTGGAAACCTGCAGGCGAAGACGGCTTTTGCCGTCCATGAAGGATGGAAGCCGTCTTCTTTGACGCAGACGCACTGTGTGCTTGCCAGTTCTTTTTACTCGCATCACAACGACTCAAAGGCGTCGTTCGACGAAGTGCGCGTGTGGGGACGCGCGCTTTCGGAAAACGAGATTGCGGCAAGCGTTCTGGCCGGACCGGATGCGACGATTCCCGACGGGGATTCCCCGTTTGGCAAAACGGTGTTCGACACGGCGAAAAATACGAGGGAACTCCCCGCCGGACAAACGTTTGCCGACATCGCGGAAAAGCTGTCCGCAGGTTTTCTGCGCCTTTCAGGTGACAACAGCGCATTGTCTTCTCTCGCGGTATTTGACGGCGTACTTGCGCTGACAGGAGGCTCGCTCGCCGCAACCGAAAAAAGAGTCACAATAGGCGACGGGCTGTGCGGAATTGCCGCGCTTGCCGCGACGGACGGCGCGACGCTGAATTTGCGCGGCGTTACGGGCAACGGATGCGGCGAAGTGGTTCTCGACGGTTCGACGTTGCGTATTCAGGGAGCTGCGGCTACGCCGACGCTTGTCCACCGCTGGAGTTTCAACGGCAACCTGAACGACAGCGTGGGCGGGCAGACCGCGACCTGGAAGAATGCATCGTTCTCCGATTGCGGCAATGGCCAGGCGGTGACGCTCTCTGGTGGTGCGAGTACGAATTCGTATGTCGATCTCGGCGTGAATGTCCTGCCAACTGGCAACGCCGGCGCGACGATTGAACTGTGGGCAAGGAACGATGCCTATGTGGGCAGCGCCCGGATGTTTGACTTCGGCAATGCAATCAACCATTCCGCCATGCTCTGCTGGACTGCAAACGGTCTCAACACGGATTACGCAATCATACGTTATGCCCCTCAAAAACAGGTGCTCACGCAACATGAGCTTGCACCTTACACGTATGGCAAAATGTTTCACATCGCAGCAACATACTCGCCGAACGGAGACGGGACATGGACGATGCGGGCCTATAAGCAAGATGTTGCAACGGGGGCCACGTTGAAGGTCACGACGTTTAAAGCACAGTCTGGCTGGTCGCTCGCCAACCTCGTCCAGACGCATTGCTATCTTGGACAGGGTTTCGATAGCGCCGGGAGCGCAAAGGCCACATACGACGAGGTCCGCATCTGGAATGGCGTCTTGACGGAGGCGCAACTTTCGGCGAATGCAGTGGCAGGTCCGGATGCAATAGACGGCGGCGAGATCAAGGCCAATACGTCGTCCATCGCCGGGCTTGCGTCCATGAGGGTTGGTGCGAGCGGCGCGACGATTGACACGAACGGAAAGGACGTATCCATGCATACGCCGGTTTCCTCGCTCGCCGAGGGGCTTGTGCATCGATGGAGTTTCCATGACGATCTATCCGACAGCGTAGGGGGAGCGACTGCTACGGCGTCCGGGTATGACTTCGTCGACATGGGTGCTGGCAGGGGAATAAAACTAACAGGCGGCGCCAAGAACATCTCTTGCGTCGACCTTGGGGCATGGGTCGTCCCGACAAACGGCGTTGGCGCAACGATTGAACTCTGGGCGCGGAACGACACGATTACTGACAGCGAACGGATGTTCGACATCGGCGACAGCTCGACAAACTCGATCATGATGTGCTGGACTTCATCGGCGAACGTGAACACCGATCTGCTCCTTGTTCGCAACGGCAGGGGTTCAAACGGTAAAATCATCCAGGCACTGACCCAATCCGAGCTTGCGCCTTACGTTGTAGGAACCGAGTACCACATAGCGACTACTTGCTCCCTAAACTCCGACGGCTCATGGACGGTTCGGGGGTATAAGCAGAACCTTTCCACAGGCATCACGGAGAAGAAATCCGTTCTGATCCCCCCGAGCGGATGGACGCTTCCCAAGGTGATTCAGGAACACGCCTATCTTGGACGGTCCTTTGACAGCGCAGTTGATTCTGCCGCTTCATACAACGAGGTGCGTATCTACAACCGTGCGCTGTCGGAGGCGGAACTGGTGGCGAGCGCGAAGGCAGGTCCAGACACTGATCTTTCGGCCGGCGCGCTTGTGAAGACCGGACTGGGGACGCTCACGCTCTGCGGGACGAACTCGTTGGCGTGTCCGTTACGCGTGGCGACTGGAGCGGTGAGAACGGCAATTGGCGCGGCGTTGTCCACAAACTCCGTTGTGGAGCTTTGCGACGGAACGCTTCTGGATCTTGGTGGCTGTTCCGCTGTCGCTGGTGGGTTGACGGGCGGCGGCGCGGTCGTGAGCAACGGGACGCTGTCCGTGACAGGGGCGATATGCCCAACAGGCGAGATCGTGCTGGACGGGGCGGATGTCTCCGGGACACTGGAGGTGACGTCGGCTTCCGGCATGTTGAGGCGCACGAACGGCGTAATGGATATTTCCGGGATTGCCCTTGACGTGAAGAGCGTACCACCCGGCGGGCAGACCATTATTGAATGCGCGGCTGGTTTCACGGGGGATTTTGCAACTGTTGCAATGCCTGCGAATAGGCGTCTCGCCCGTTCCGCGACAACTGTTCGCGTCGTGAGGCCCGGTCTAATAATAATCATCAAATAATAGGAGAATGAAAATGAAGGCAGTTAGTTATATAACAGCCACAGTTCTTGTGGCGGCAGTTGCCGTGGACGGCGTCCGGGCGGCGGATGCCGCGTTCGAGGCTGATTCGGCGCGGATGGTGAATATGCTCGCCGAACCGCAGAAGGGCGACAGGCTGCTGTGGATGCGGAAGAGCCCGTTTGTCGCGGAACGCGGCAAGCTGGACGAACAACGCGCTCTCGCGAAGTCGCTGCTGGCGCGTATGCCCGCCGAACAGGAGGGGGCGGACGACGCCCGCAAGGAGGCTCTGCGCCGCCGTGCGATCGTGTGGCAGATCATTGCTGACTCGCCGGAAGCGCCGGCACGTCTCTCCCCCACGCCGTTCTGCGGCGAACTCCAGGAAAGCGCGCTGAGTTTCGACAGGCCCGGAGAATACGGCGAATTCGTGGACGATCCGCTTGCGAGCGACGGTCGCGCCATCAAGATGTTCAACTCGCACCACCAGTGGTGTGCGATGATGATGATGAACCGGATCGCCTTCGAGCCGGGAGTCAAGTACCGCCTGCGGGCGCGTCTCAAGTGCGCGGCGACGGCAAGGGGAAACGCATTCACTGCGGGCGTGTTCGACGAGCGGACGTGGAAGCTCGCCGGGCAAGTGTCCGTGCGGGCGGATCGCATGAGCCCGGACTACGCCTGGTACGACATCTGCACATTCGTCCCGAACGACGGCGAGTACTTCTGGATCGCGCCGGGCAAACTGAACAAGAACGGCGACAAGGACGCGAACGCGCTCTGGCTCGACAAGATTTCCTTTGAGCCGGTACCTGAAGAGAAACTTGCAATCATCCCTGCGCCGCAGAAAATGACGGTGACCGGCGGCGAGTGCCGTCTCAAGGGCGAGCCGAAAGTCGAGAAAGTCGTTTCCATCCCGCCGGAGGGATACGAGCTTTCGATCACGACGGACGGCGTGACGATCCGCTGTTCCGACGACGTGGGCGCGTTCTACGCCAGGATGACGCTTTCGCAGATCGAGAAGATTGATCCGAAGACGAAACAGAAAATCTATCCGTGCGTGGAGATCACGGATGCTCCGAAGTTCAAGTGGCGCGGCGTCAACTTCGACGATGCGCGGCACTTCTTCGGCAAGGACGTGATCCTGCATATCCTCGAACAGATGTCGTGGTACAAGCTGAACGTGTTCCACTGGCACATCACCGACGACCAGTATTGGCCGCTTGAAATCCCGGGCTTCCCCGAACTGCAGCAATATGGCGGCGAGTGCCTCGTCGCCGGACAGTCCCGCAAGTACCACGGAGAGAAGGTGTCGCCGGGCATATACACGGCAAACGACGTGAGGGAGATAGTGGCGTACGCGAAGGCGCGTCACATCACCGTGGTGCCGGAGATCGAGTTCCCAGGGCATTCCGTGTGCGCGCTTTGCGCCTATCCGCAGTTAGCCTGCGATCCGCAGTACATTCTCAAGCGCGAACGCGATCCGTCCAACTTCGGAGGCGGCGGCAACGGCGTGCTGTGCATCGGCAATCCCGACTCGATACGTTTCATTGAGAAAGTGCTTGACCATGTGTGCGAGATATTCCCGTCCGAGGTCATACACATCGGCGGCGACGAATGCCCGCGCACGTTCTGGGAGAAGTGCCCGAAGTGCCAGGCGTTCGTCAAGAGCGAGGGATTGACGGGCATTGAGCAGATCCAGCCATGGGTGACGCGGCACTTCACGGAGTATTTGGCGAAGAAGGGGCGTCGCGCCATCGGGTGGGACGAAATCTTCATCGAGTCCAAGAACCGCCACGTCAACGTGAGCAACACGAAGATCACGTCGCTGCTGCCGAAATCCACAATGGGAATGTGCTACCGCGTCCAGGGAGCGGGCGTCGCCGCCGCGAACCAGGGATACGACATCGTGATGACGCCGCACATGTACACATACTTTGACTACCGCCAGAACCTGCCCGAGGACCCGTACATGTACTTCGGAGGCGTAAGGCTTCCCCTTTCGAAAGTCTATCAGTTCGATCCGCTCGCCGGAGTGGACGCGGCGGCGCGTCCGCACATCGTGGGCGGACAGTGCTGCAACTGGACGTCTCACACGTTCTACCGCTATGACCTAGAATGGAAGCTCTGGCCGCGCGGTCTTGCGCTTGCCGAAGTCCTCTGGACGTACCCCGACCCCGCCAAGCGCGACTTCGCGGAGTTCTCGAAGCGCGCCGCCGTTCACCGCCTCCGCCTCATCCGCGCGCACGTCAACTGCGCCCCGCTGAAATGAACAAACGAGCAGCGAGAAGAGGTTTCAACTGATGAGACATTTACGGGGTGCGTTATCTGGAATGTTCAAAAGTTTCCATTTGGTGTTTTTTTCGCCTTTCAAAAATTGCCATTTGGTGTAGATTTGGCATTGTGAAAAAACGCCATTTGGTGTATAATGTGCGCAAAGCATCCAAATGGTTCTGCTATGAAAAGAAAGTTCTACGAAACGTTGAAGGAATGGAAGGCGAAACGGGCTGATCGCTTCGCGCTATTGATTGATGGCGCGAGGCGCGTAGGCAAGAGCTGGATCGCCGAAGAATTCGCCAAGGCGGAGTACGCCAGTTACCTGTTGATTGACTTCAGCAGGGCTTCACGCGGCATACGCACGATATTTGAGGAGAATCTGGATAACCTTGACACGTTTTTCATGTTACTCGAGGCGGAAACGGGCGTGCGGCTCGTTCGCGGCGATGCATTGGTCGTGTTTGACGAGGTACAGGAATTTCCCCGCGCGCGGGAGGCCGTCAAGACCCTGGTTGCCGATGGCCGGTACCATTATCTTGAGACCGGCTCCCTCGTATCTGTCAAGAAGAACACGGCGAACATCGTGATACCATCTGAAGAGTTGCATCAGAAGATGTATCCTATGGACTTTGAGGAGTTCCTCTGGGCGACAGGGCGGGAGGCGGCGATGGATGTCGTCAGGCAGTTCTTCGTCGATCGCAAGCCGATGGGGCAGGCGGTTCATCGGCGAATCATGGAGGCTTATCGTCAGTACCTCGTCGTGGGAGGCATGCCGCAGGCGGTTTCGGAGTTTGTCCGATCACACGATCTTGCGGAGGTTGACGGGCAGAAGCGCGCGATTCTTGAACTCTATAGGGCTGACATCTGGAAGCACGCCGGAGTTCTGGCGCCGAAGGTGGAGCGGATATTCGACGAGATACCCGACCAGCTTTCCCGCCACGAGAAGAATTTCCGCGTTGGCAGCCTGGAGGCCAAGGCGAGGATGCGCGACTGGTCGGATGCGTTCCATTGGCTGGAATCCGCCATGTTCGCAAATTTGTGCTGGAACTCGACAGATCCGAACATCGGCCTCAAAATGAACCTTGACCGGAAAGCCATGAAGTGCTACTTGGCTGACACGGGGCTTCTTGTGAGCCACGCGTTCGACGAGAACGAGCTTGTGCGGGAGGAGATTCACCGTCGTCTGCTGCTTGACAGGATTGAGGTGAACAAGGGGATGCTTGTGGAAAATCTTGCGGCGCAGATGCTTGTCGCCTCGGGCCATCGGTTGTACTTCCACTCAGAATCCAGTCCAGAAAACGCAAAGAACCAGATGGAGATCGATTTCGTCGTGTCGAAGTCAAGACTGTCGAGGCGGCACAATATCCTGCCAATTGAGATTAAGGGCGGAACGAACATTACGCATAAATCCCTCGACAAGTTCAGAAACAAGTATGCCGAATGGTGTGGCGAATCCTTCCTGTTCACGGACAAAGACGTTCGCATGGAAGACGGTATAACATACCTTCCACACTACATGCTTCCGCTTGTTTGATGTTTTGAAAGATTGAAATAAGGATACAACAAGGAACACAGAAAATGAAAGCAATCAAGACAGTGTTATCCGCTTGCACATTGGCGGCGGTTTTCATGGGCAGCGCCCGGGCGGCGGATGCCGCGTTTGAGGCGGATTCCGCAAGGCTCGCGGCGCTGCTTGCCGAACCGCAGAAAGGCGACAGGCTTTTGTGGATGCGGAAGGGGCCGTTTGTCGCGGAGAGCGGCAAGTTGTGTGAACACCGCGCGCTCGCGAAGTCGCTACTCGCGCGCATCGACAAGGAACGGGAAGGCGCGGACGCCGCCCGCAAGGAGGTCCTGCGCCGCCGCTCGATCGTGTGGCGGATCGTCGCCGGATCGCCGGACGCGTCGGCGCGTCTTTCCTCCACGCCGTTCTGCGGCGAGCTCCAGGAATGCGCGTTGACCCTCGACCGGCCCGGCGAATTCGGCGCGTTCGTGGAAGATCCGCTTGCGAGCGACGGACGCGCCGTCAAGATGTTCAACTCGCATCACGAGTGGTGCGTGATGCTGATGATGAACCGCATCGCGTTCGAGCCGGGCGTGAGGTACCGCGTGCGTGCGCGCGTGCGTTGCGAGGGGGCCACGACGGCAAGGGGAAACGCATTCACGGCGGGCGTGTTCGACGAGCGGAAATGGAAAACTACGGGGCAAGCCGTTCGGCGGGCGAATGCCGTGGGCCCGAACTACGCCTGGTACGACATCTGCACGTTCGTCCCGAACGACGGCGAGTATTTCTGGATCGCTCCGGGCGGGCTGAACAAGGACGGCGACAAGAACGCGAACGCGGTATTGCTCGACAAGATTTCCTTCGAGCCTGTGCCGGAGGAGAGGCTGGCGATCATCCCCGCGCCGCAGAAGATGTCCGTGACCGGCGGCGAGTGCCGTCTCAAGGGCGCTCCGAAGGTCGAGAAGGTCGCGTCCATCCCGCCGGAGGGCTACGAGCTTTCGATCACGAAGGGCGGCGTGACGATCCGCTGTTCCGACGACGCGGGCGCGTTCTACGCCCGCATGACGCTTGCGCAGATCGAGAAGGTCGATCCGAGGACGAAGCAGAAGATCTATCCGTGCGTGGAGATCACGGATGCGCCGAAGTTCAAGTGGCGCGGCGTGCTGCTGGACACGGCCCGGCATTTCCTCGGCAAGTCCGCCATCCTGCGCGTCATCGACGAAATGTCGTGGTACAAGCTCAACGTGCTGCAGATACACTTCACGGACGGCGATTCGTGGACGCTCGAGATTCCTGAATTCCCCGAACTCGTCAAGCAGGGCGTTGCGAGAGGACGCTCCGGTTTCGTCTACGGCGAAAAGCTCCAGCCGTTCTACTATAGCACGAAGGACATCCAGGAGATCGTCGCCTACGCGGCGGCACGGCACGTGAAGGTCGTGCCGGAAATCGAGATGCCCGGACATTTCGAGGCGGCGCTCCGTGCGTATCCGTCGATGAAGTGCACGTGTCCCGGCGGCGGCAGGGTGTTCTGCATCGGCAATCCCGAGACGGTGCGTTTCGCCGAGAAGGTCCTTGACCGCGTGTGCGAGCTCTTCCCGAGCGACGTGATCCACTTCGGCGGCGACGAGTGCACGCGCAAGTACTGGAAGGAGTGCCCCGTGTGCCAGGCGCACATCAAGCGCGAGGGTCTGACGGGCGTGGAGGAAATCCAGCCGTGGCTCACGCGTCATCTCGTGGAGTACTTGGCGAAGAAGGGACGCCGCGCGATTGGCTGGGACGAAATCTTCCTTGCGTCGTCGTGGGAGAAGTGGGACGACTTCCTGAAGGCCGGAGGCGATTCGTTCAACTCGCTCCTGCCCAAGACCACGATGGGCATGTGCTGGCGTCCGTGGGGCGCGGGCGCGCTCGCCGCGAACAGGGGCTACGAGATCGTGCGCTGCCCTACGTCAAACTGCTACTTCGACTTCAGCCAGGGACTGCCCGAGGATCCGTTCCCGTATTTCGGACGTGGAGTCACGTCCTTGGAGAAGGTGTACCGCTTCGACGTGCTTGAGGGCGTCGAGCCGCAGGCGCGCAAGAACGTGGTGGGCGGCCAATGCTGCAACTGGGGCGAGAGGACGCCCAACATAACCATGCTGGAGTGGAAGCTCTGGCCGCGCGCACTCGCGCTCTCCGAGGCGCTCTGGACGTATCCTGACCCCGCAAAGCGCGACTTCGCCGAGTTCTCGCAGCGCGCCACCACGCATCGCCTCCGCCTCATCCGTTCGCGCGTCAACTGCGCTCCGCTGAAGTAGCGGAGAACTTTGATTATTGCTTTCGCTATTGGGAGATTAGGAGTCTCGATGATAAGGAGAATGGCTAAAAAATCGGGGGTTAAGATGAGTGGACGCAAAAACGAATTAATGAATGTGAAAAGTTTTTGTGTTTGCAAGAAAAGTTTTCAAGTTCGCCGTAAAATGTGATATAATTATTCCCGAAAGCGGTTAATAGGAGATTTTAACTGGATGATTCAAAGGCCGAGATACAAAAAGTGGCTGGATGAGTTCCGTGAGAAGAAACTCATCAAGGTACTTACTGGACTTAGGCGGTCAGGCAAATCGACGATTCTTGACATGTATGTTGAATCTCTCAAGGCATGTGGCGTCGCAGAGGACAGGATTGTCTATATAAACTTTGAGATGCTGGAAGCTGAACCGTTGACCGATCCCGTCAAATTGCACACGAAGATTCTTGATTCGCTTGTACCAGGTAAGATGACTTATGTGTTTCTTGACGAGGTACAGCATGTGACGGAATATGAGAAAGTGATGGATAGCCTGTATGTGAGGGAGGGCATCGATCTTTACATCACAGGCTCGACCGCCGATTTGCTTTCGTCTGAACTTGCGTCGCGTCTGACCGGACGATACGTTGAGATAAATGTATTGCCCCTTTCGTTTAAGGAATACGTATCCGGAAGGGGAAACACTGGCGGAGATGTCAGACGGCTCTTTTCGGACTACATTACGTACGGAGGGATGCCGGGTGCGCTTGATTTCCCAAATGGCTCGAGTGCGCAGCGCGAATACATCGAATTCGTGTTCAGGACCATCATCGAGAAGGATGTGCTCAAGCGCACCAAGAAAGGGCGCTTTCTGGTTGAGAGGATTATCCGTTACCTGGCATCAAACGTCGGAAGCCTCACGAGCGCCAAGAGGTTGACTGATCGTCTGGCCGAGGACGGTGGCTACAGGAAAGACGGCGCTCCGGCGTACAACACAGTAACTTCATACCTTGAGAGATTGGACGACTGCTTCTTCTTTTACAAGGCCGACCGGTTCGATGTTCGCGGCGGCGAGCATTTGAAGCTGATCAACAAGTATTACTTGACGGATTTTGGCTTTAAGTACTACATACTCCACAACCCGACGCTTGAACTGCAGCAGATCGTGGAGAATGTCGTGTTCTTTGAACTCAAGCGCCGCCGCTACAAGGTTTCAACCGGAAAGGTGGACGACAGGGAGGTCGACTTTGTCGTGCAAGGTGATGACGGACGCATGAGATACATTCAGGTTGCCGTCAGCGTTGCTGACGAGGAAAAGCTGAAACAGGAGCTCGCCGTGTTCGAGACGATCAAAGACAATTACCCCAAGTATCTCCTGACACTCGACGACGTGTTCGTTGCAGACCACAACGGCATACGCACGTTGAACATCATCGATTTCCTGCTTGAAAGGACCAATGTCAATGAAGAAAGCGATATTGGTTAGCGGATGTTCGGGCGACAAGTCGACGCGAAGTGGTTTTGTGGGTTTAGGTGGTGAAAATGACTCGTAACTACATCGGCATAGACGGCGGGGGGACGAAGACGGCGGCCGTTCTCTTCGACGAGGAGGGGCGTGTGCTTGCGAGGCATACTGCCGGGCCTTGCAATCCAAACGTGCTCGGCTTCGACGAAAGCATCGCGCGCGTGAAGGATATCGTCGCGACGCTGACGCAGGGCGAGACGCGTTCCGTCGCGGCCATCTACATCGGCACGGCGGGAATCTTCACGAAGGACGACGGACCGCGCTTCGCCGCCGCCGTCTCGCGTGCGTGCGGTGTGGAAAGGGTGAAGTGCGAGAACGACGTGATGAACGTGGTTGCCGCCGCGACGGACGCCGACCGGTGCGTGGCGGGCGTGAGCGGTACGGGCATGATCGTGTATGCGAAGGAGCCGGACCGCGTCACGCGCCTTGACGGATGGGGGTATCTGCTGGGGCTCGGCGGCAGCGGGTACGACATCGGACGCGACGTGATCCGCGCAGCGGTCGGCGAGTCGGAAGGCACGTCCGCCGCGACGGCGCTTACGCCGCTTGTCGAACGCAAGGCGGGCCTGTCGCTTGAGAACCTTGTTCTCGAAGTCTATCGACACGACCCCGCGTTTGTCGCGTCGTTCGCACCGCTCGCGTTCGAGGCGGAGGCGGCGGGCGATGCGATTGCGAAGGACATCCTTGTCGCAAATGCACAAGCCTTCGCAAAGTTGCTGAATCGTGCGGTGGAATCGTATGACTGCGGAGACGAGGTCGTCGTCTCCGGCGGGATCGCCACGAACGCTCGTTTCGGGGAACTGCTCGCGAAGGAACTCAACGAGGGACTGCGCCTCGTCGTCCCGTCGTGTCCGCAGGTCGTCGGCGCCTGCATCAACTGCGCCCGCTTCTGCGGGCTGGATTCAGCGCCGATGCGGGAAAGACTTGCGCAGGCCTATCGGGGAAATGCTTGACATGGACATCGACGTCATATTTGAGGATGCAGACATCGCCGTCGTGGACAAGCCGGCGGGGGTGATTGTCCATGCCGCTCCCGGACACGAGGCGTGTTCGCTTGCCGACGAGCTGGTGCGGCGTTACCCCGGGATGGCGCATGTGGGGTCCGCCGAGCGGCCGGGCGTCGTGCACCGCCTCGACCTCGAGACGAGCGGCGTGATGGTGTTCGCCAAGACGCAGCGTGCGTACCTGGCGCTCCGGCACCAGTTCGAGTCTCACCGCGACGTGCGCAAGACCTACCTCGCCGTCGTTCACGGCACGCCCAAGCCCAAGTCCGGAACGATCGACACGCCGGTCGGGCGCGACCGGCTGCGCGCCGTCACGCACTGGAACGTGCTCGGAAGCCACAACGGGATATCGCTTGTGGAGTTCAAGATCGAGACCGGGCGCATGCACCAGATCCGAATTCACGCGGCGGAGCTGGGGTGTCCTGTCGTCGGCGACAGGACCTACGGCAGCGCGGAGCGCGACCGCCGCATGCGCCGCCGGCCCGCCCGTCTGCTCCTGCACGCGGCGGAACTCTCGTTTCTGCATCCCGCGACCGGCAACCGCGTCACTTTCTCATCTCCGCCGCCGGACGACATCGTCTATGCCGGCTGAATCGCCGAATGGCAAAAGAAAAGGACCTGTGAACATGCTTAAGACTGAAATGCGAAACCCGAAGACGACGCACCTCGACCGCATGACGACGGCGGAGATGCTGCGCGTCATCCAGGAGGAGAACATGAACGCCGTGAAGGCCGTGGACGGCTGTCTCGACGCGGTCGGGCGCGCCGTCGACGCGGTGACGGAGGCCCTGCGCAAGGGAGGGCGCCTCATCTACGTCGGCGCGGGGACGTCCGGAAGGCTGGGCGTGCTCGACGCGTCCGAGGCGTGTCCCACGTTCGGCGTGCCGGAAGGGACGATCCTCGGCGTGATGGCGGGCGGCGTGGAGGCGCTGTACCGCGCCGGCGAGCCGGAGGAGGACAGCGCGGCGTTCGGCGAGCGCGACGTCAAGGCGGCGAACCTCGCTGCCGCCGACTGCGTGGTGGGCATCAGCGCGGCAGGCGGCGCGGAGTACGTGCTCGGGGCGCTTGGGTACGCGAAGTCGCTCGGCTGCGCGACGGTGGGGCTCACATGCAACGAGGGGTCGCCGCTCGCGAAGCTCGCGGACATCGCGATCGTCACGGACACCGGCGCGGAGGTGGTGACCGGCTCCACGCGCATGAAGGCCGGCACGGCGCACAAGCTCGTCCTCAACATGCTCTCCACCTGCTCGATGGTGCATCTGGGGAACGTCTACGAGAACATGATGGTGAACCTCAAGCCGTCGAACGACAAGCTGCGCGAGCGCATGGTCGGCATCGTGGCAGACATCCACAAGGTCGGCCGCGACGAGGCGCGGTCGCTCCTCGAACGGGCCGGCTGGAACATCAGGGGCACATTTTCCAATTGTTTCCAGGGCGGTTTTCGTGTATAATATCCGCAAACGTTTTCACAGAAAAGGAGCAAAAAATGGGCGATGTAATCGGTGCGGGCGAACTGCACAAAGGCGTGAAGCTGCTGATCGACGGCGAGCCGTGGGAAATCACGGAGTTCGACTTCTCGAAGCCGGGCAAGGGCCAGGCCATCTACAACTGCAAACTTCGCAACATGATCACGGGCGGCGGCATGAGCCGCAGCTACCGTTCGGGCGACAAGTTCGAGCGTCCCGAGCTGCTGCAGCGGTCGGTCACGTATTCCTACGACGACGGCTCGGCGTACGTGTTCACGGACGAGAACTTCGAGGAGATCCGCGTGACCCCCGAGGTGATGGGCGACAAGAAGTACTTCCTCATGGACGAGATGGAGGTGAAGGCGCTGTTCTTCAACGACAAGGTGATCGGCGTCGACCTCCCGCAGCTCGTCGAGCGCAAGGTCGTCAAGGTCGAGCCCGGCGTGAAGGGCAACACCGCGAGCGGCAAGGTCACGAAGCCCGCGACCGTCGAGGGCGGCTACGTGTGCGCCGTCCCGCTCTTCATCAACGAGGGCGACGTGATCCGCATCAACACCGAGACCGGCGCCTACAACGACCGCATCGCGACGAAGTGACGCCATGAAGATCCTCGTGACAGGCGGGGCGGGCTACATCGGCTCGCACACCACGCTGGAGCTCCTGAAGGCGGGCCACGACGTGGTGGTGGTGGACAATCTCTGCAACTCGTCGGAGGAGTCTCTCCGGCGCGTGGCGGAGCTCGTGGGCAGGGCCCCGAAGTTCTACAACCTCGACATCCGCGACGAGGCGGCGCTGGACAAGGTGGTGGCGGCGGAGAAGCCGTTCGACGCCACCATCCATTTCGCCGCCCTCAAGGCGGTGGGCGAGTCCACGCAGATCCCGCTGAAGTACTACGAGAACAACCTCGGCGGCACGTTCACGCTCCTCAAGGTGCTCTCGGCGCACGACTGCAAGAACATCGTGTTCTCCAGCTCGGCGACGGTCTACGGCCAGCCGCAGAGCGTGCCGATCCGCGAGGACTTCCCCCCGCCCGGCTGCACGAACCCGTACGGCTGGACGAAGCTCATGATGGAACAGGTCTTCCGCGACGTGCAGAAGGCCGACCCGACCTGGAACACGATCATCCTCCGCTACTTCAACCCGATCGGCGCGCACGAGAGCGGCCGCATCGGCGAGGATCCGGCGGGCATCCCGAACAACCTCCTGCCGTACGTCGCGCAGGTGGCCGTGGGACGCCTCAAGGAACTGAACGTGTTCGGCAACGACTACCCCACGCCGGACGGCACGGGCATCCGCGACTACATCCACGTGGTGGATCTCGCCATCGGACACCTCCGAGCAATCGAGAAGCTCGCCGAGAAGCCCGGCTTCAAGATCTACAACCTCGGCACCGGCAACGGCTACAGCGTGCTGCAGATCGTCAAGGCGTTCGAGGCCGCGAGCGGACGCAAGGTGCCGTACGTGATCAAGCCGCGCCGCCCCGGCGACATCGCCGAGTGCTGGGCCGATCCCTCGCTCGCCGCGAAGGAGCTCCACTGGAAGGCCGAACGCGGCATCGAGAAGATGTGCGAGGACCTCTGGCGCTGGCAGTCGCAGAATCCGTACGGATTTCGTGGTTCGTGACGAGCTTTCCCGAAATCCTGAACGCCTTTGAACAGGCGCTGGAGCTGGAACGCGAGCTCGGAACGCGCACGGTCGAATGCGACCGTGCGCTTCTTGCGCCTGTTTCGGCCGCGACAAGCGCGGCCGCTCCCGCGATGGCCGCGACAAGCGCGGCCGCTCCCGCGATGGCCGCGACAAGCGCGGCCGCTCCCGTTGTGGCCGCGACAAGCGCGGCCCTCCCCACGGCGGCGGAGCTGACGGCGTGCACGCGGTGCGACCTGCACGGGCTGGGCCGGACGCACGTCGTGCCGGGGCAGGGAAACGCCAACTCGCCGGACTTCATGTTCGTGGGCGAGGCGCCGGGGGCGGACGAAGACCGCCAGGGGCTTGCGTTCGTCGGCGCGGCCGGGCAGTTCCTCACGAAGATGATCGCCGCGATGGGCTACACGCGCGACCAGGTGTTCATCGCGAACATCTGCAAGTGCCGTCCGCCCAACAACCGCACGCCCTCGCCGCCCGAGATGGCGGCGTGCGTGCCGTACCTGAAGCGGCAGATCGCGCTCGTCAGGCCCAAGTGCCTCATCCTCCTTGGCAACACCGCCATGCGCGGGCTGTTCCCCGACATGCTCGTGCGTCGCGGCCAGTGGCATGTGTACGAGGGCATTCCGGCCATCGGCACGTTCCATCCCGCCTACATCCTGCGCTTCGACTCGGCGCGGGACCCCGCCGGTCTCCGCAAGGCGAAGATCGAGGTGTGGGATACGCTCAAGCTCGCCCTCGCGCGGCTCGGCAAGAAGCCGCCTGAAATCAAGAAGAAAGGACAGACCACATGAAGAGAATGACATTGATTGCGCTTGCGCTGCTTGCATTCGCAGGTTGCCGCCAGAAGGACGTGCGCGAGTTCGCGATCGACGTGCCCGCGCTCACGCAGGAAAGCGAGGCCGCCGTCACGGCCGCGATCCGCGGCGCGCTCCGTCCGTGCAGCGGCGTGGACATGGCCTCGCTCCGGTTCGACGCCGCAAGCCACCGCGTGACGCTGCAGTACGACTCGATGCAGACCGCGAAGAAGAACATCGAGATGGCCATCGCGAAGGCCGGCTACACCGCAAACGGCGTGACGCCGGAGTCGATCGGCGAAAAGGCGAAGGACAGGTAGCCGCGCGGGGCAGCGCGATGAAGTCCCTTGCCAGCTGCGCCGAGGAGTTCGCCGCCGACCTCGCGCTCGCGCGCGGGCTTTCGCCGAAGACGGTGGAGGCTTACGGACGCGACGTGCGCGCGTTCCTCGAGTTTCTCGCCGCACGCGGCAAGACGACGTCCGACGCGCTCGTGCGCGCGGACGTGACGGACCATGTCGGCGCGCTGCGCGCAAAGGGGCGCAAGGCGTCGACGCGCGCGCGCGCCTTCGTGGCCGTGCGCGAGTTCCTCGCCTTCCTCGCGTCCACGCACGCGACGGCGCACGACCTCTCCGAGGGACTGGAGGCGCCGCGCAAGAACCTCGTGCTGCCGCGCGTCCTGGACGAGGAGACGACGCTGAAGATCCTGAAGTCGGCGGACGGCGTGGAGCCGCGCGACCTGCGCGACCGCGCGATGCTCGAGTTCCTCTACGGCTGCGGGCTGCGCGTCAGCGAGCTCTGCGGACTCGAGCTGCAGGACGTGATCGCCGACGCGGGCGTGGTGCGCTGCCGCGGCAAGGGGTCGAAGGACCGCATCGTGCCGGTGGGCGTGCCGGCCGCGAAGGCGCTCATGCGCTATCTCGAATCCGCACGCGAAACCTTCGCGCGCGGCAACGCGGCGGAGCGGCGCATCTTCCTCACGCGCCTGGGGCGCCCGTTCACGCGCATGGGCGTCTTCAAGATGTTGCGCGAGCGCGCGGCCGCGGCGGGCGTGGACGCGAAGGCGGTGTCGCCGCACGTGCTGCGGCACTGCTTCGCAACGGACCTTCTCGCGCACGGCGCGGACATCCGCGCGATCCAGGAGATGCTCGGACACGCCTCGATCGCGACCACGCAGATCTACACGCACGTCGACCGCGCGCGCCTCGGAACGGTCCACAGCACCTACCATCCGCGCGCGGAATTCCCCCAAAGCGGGACTTCCGACGGCACGTCGGGTGGAAAAAGATGAAAAAATTTGGGGAAAACGCATTTCGCGCTTGCAAACGCCCGAAAAAACCGCTATTCTATGCGGCGTAGCAGGGCATATCGTCCTTGCAGCAAAAAGGAAAAACATCACATGGCAAAGAAAGAAATCGTCCCGACCACCAAGAGTGGTATCATGGTCGCGCTCGCGGAGGCCGCCGGCATCACGAAGAAGCAGGCTGTCGCCGTGTACGAGAAGCTCCTTGACCTCGCCGTCAAGGGCGCGAAGCAGGAGGAGAAGGGCTACATGCTCCCTGGCCTCGGCAAGCTCGTCAAGAAGCAGCAGGCCGCTCGTACGGGCCGCAATCCCGCGACCGGCGAGACGATCAAGATCAAGGCGAAGAAGGTCGTGAAGTTCCGTCTCGCCAAGGCGTGCAAGGACGCCGTCCTCGCGAAGTAATCTCGCGTGCGACGATCTGTCGAAGCGGAGGCTCGGCGTTGCCGAGTCTTCGTTTTTTTGGTACAATGCTCGCCGCAGAGGAAGAGAGGCTCTTTGATATGGTCACACGCAGACAAGGTCGCGAATGGGCGCTGCAGATGCTCGTCCAGTTCGATTTGAACCCGCCGGAGGCGGTCGACGCCGCCATTGCGGATTTCTGGGAGCAGCAGACGCGGCTTGAGTCCGACTCGCTCGCGGCGGAGAGCCGCGACGCGCGTGTGATCTTCACATCCACCGACCCGCGCGAGCTGGCGTCGCTCGCCACCGCGCGCGCGTTCGCCGAGGTGCGCGCGAAGGGCGCGTGGGCGGACCGCGACGCGCTCGACGCGGCGCTCGAGCCGTACCTCGAGAACTGGTCGCTCTATCGCCTCGGATCGGTTGAGCGCGCCGTGCTGCGCCTCTGCGCGTGGGAGCTGCTGAACTGCACGGACATCCCGGCGCCGATTGTCGTCAACGAGGCCGTCGACCTCGCGAAGTGGTTCTCGGAGTCGAAGAGCGGCCGCTTCGTGAACGGCGTGCTCGACAAGTTCGCGAAGGCCACGCGCGCGTCGCAGAAGGAGGCCGCGCCGGAGGAGGAGACCTTTACGCCGTGACGGACGCCGACTACATGCAGCGTGCAATCGCCCTTGCGTGGCGGAGCGCGGGACACACGCGCCCCAACCCGCCCGTGGGTGCTGTCGTCGTCAAGGGAGGCGCCGTGATCGGCGAAGGACGTCACCGCCGGTGCGGCGGCGACCATGCGGAAGTCGCGGCGCTGAAGTCCTGCAAGACTTCGCCGAAGGGCGCGACCGTGTACGTGACGCTGGAGCCGTGCTCGAAGCCCGGCCGCGTGGGCGCGTGCTGCGACGCGCTGATTGCCGCTGGCGTGAAGCGCGTGGTGTGGGCGTGCGCCGATCCGAATCCAACCAATCGCGGGAAGGCGGCGCGCATCCTGCGCCGCGCCGGCATCGAAACCGCGCACGGTCTCTGCGAATACGAGGCATCCGCCGTGATCCGCCCGTTCGCGAAGCACGTGACGACGGGCCTGCCATACGTCACCGTGAAACTGGCGATGTCGGTGGATGGAAAGATCTGCGACGATTTCGGGAACGCGCGCTGGATTTCCGACGCGCAGTCGCGCCGAACCACGGGAAAGTGGCGTGAGCGCGTCGATGTCGTCATGGTGGGGGCCGAGACGGTGCGGAAGGACAACCCCTCGCTCCTCTGCCACACGCGCCGCAACGACGACCTGTGGCGTGCAGTCGTCTCGCGAAGCGGCAAGATGCCGCGCGACGCGCAGGTGTTCACGGATGCGGCGAAGGACCGGACGCTCGTGTTCCGCGACGCGGCCGACGCCGTGCGCGAGCTGGGGCGACGGGGATTCATGCACGTCCTGTGCGAAGGGGGGCTCGGCCTCGCCCGCTCGCTCGCCGCCGCCGGTCTCGTGGACGAATGGATTTCCGTCCTTGCCCCCATCGTCATCGGGGAAGGGCCACTCGCCAAGGCGTGTCGGTTCATGGATGGCGACCTGATCGTCGGCTGCTCGAGGGAAGATGCGCCATGTTTACTGGTCTGATCCAAAAGGTCGGGCGCGTCAAGCGCGTTTCGCGGGGAAAGGGCCTCGTGCTCGAATTCGCGTTTGAGCCGTGGCCGGAGCCGCTCGTGAAGGGCGAGAGCGTGGCGGTGAACGGCGTGTGCCTGACGGTGGTCGACTGCGACCGGACGCGCTTCACGGCCGACGTGCTGCGCGAGACGGAAACCCGGACGGGCCTCGCGGAGCTGCTGCCGGGCGCACGCGTAAACCTCGAACGCGCGCTCAAGGCGGGCGACCGTTTCGGCGGACACGTCGTGCAGGGCCACGTGGACGGACGCGGCACGCTGATCAAGCGCGAGCAGAAGGGGCGCGACTTCGCGCTCACGTTCAGGTGTCCCCGCGCCGTTGCGGCGGCGAGCGTGCTGAAGGGATCGATCACGGTGAACGGCGTGTCGCTCACCGTGAGCGGCCTCGGCGACGACTGGCTGCGCGTGGACGTGATTCCCACCACGGCGGCCGAGACGAACCTCGGCGCGCTGCGCGCGGGCGACCGCGTGAACCTGGAGAGCGACGTGTTGGGCAAGTACGCAATCCGGCGCGCGGAAAGTGAATCCGCCGAGGAGCCGGAAGGCGGCGGACTGACGATGGAAATGCTCGAGGAGAACGGATTCGCATGAAGCGCCTTCTTCCCAGTCTCGGCGTCGTGCTGCTGCTCGCCGCGCTTGGCGCGGGCGCGTGGTGCCTGCAGCGTCCGAAGGAGACGGCGCGCGCGGAACACGCCGTGCCGGCGCCTTCGCCGGCGGCGGAACTGGTCGTGGCGGGGCTGGGCGGTTTCCGCGGCCTCGTCGCGGAGGCGATCTGGTTCCGGGCGGACCGCCTTTGGGACGAGGGGCGCTACGGCGAGCTCGCGCAGCTGGCGAGCTGGCTGACGTTCCTCGAGCCGCACACGGCCGAGATCTGGTCGTATGCGTCGTGGAACCTCGCGTACAACGTGTCCGTGGCGATGTCCACGCCGGCCGACCGCTGGCGGTGGGTGAACGCGGGCGTGCGGCTTCTGCTCGACGACGGCCTGCGCCTGAACCCGTCCGACCCCGAGCTCTACAAGGCGCTGTCCGACATGTTCCGCTTCAAGCTCGGCGCGAACATCGACGACGCGGCGCCGTACTACCGCGAGCGGTGGAAGGAGCTCGTATCCGCCGCACAGGCGTCCGGCGACTGGTCTTCGGTCCGGCTCGTGCCGGAGACGATGCGCGCCATCGACGCCGAGTACGGGGCGCAGGACTGGACGCATCCGTACGCGAGCGCGCTCTACTGGGCGCACCTCGGGCTCCTGTGCGCGCGCACGCCGGACGAGCGCGCCGACCTGCGCGAGGCCGTCTACCAGACGCTGATGGTGGAGGCGAACGCCGATTCCCGCTTCGCGCCGCGCGCGCTGGCCGAGATGCAGACCGCGCTGCGCGAGGATCCGCATCCGCAGCTCCGCGAACTCATCAGGGGGTTCAGCGCGCGCCACGGGCTCACGGCCGGCACGGGAGACTGAGGATGGGGGACGCCGGAGAGGATTCCATCGAGGCGTGGCTGGAGTCGCGTCCGAGCGACGGCGGCGGGTACGGCCGGCTCCGGTGCGGCACGTGCGTGGGGGAGTGGCACGTGGAGGCGTATCTGGGCGCAGGGGTTTCCTCGGAAGTGTACCGCGTGCGCCACCTGAACCTCAGCTACGAATGTGCGCTCAAGCTCCTCGTCAACGACGCGAAGAACCTGAAGGAGCGGTTCCTCGCAGAGATTGACGCGATCCGCTTCCTGTCGCTGCCGTCGCTGCCGCGCTTCTTCGGCGCCGGCACGTTCGGTGCCATGCCGTTCTACGTGATGGAGTACCTCCTGCCGTTGCCGGACCCGATGCCGCGCGGCGACGTGCCGGGCTTCCTGAACAAGGTGGCGAAGGCTGTGCAGACCCTGCACGAGGCCGGATTCGTCCATCGCGACCTGAAGCCCGGCAACATCATGCTGCGGCGGAACGGCGACCCGGTGCTGATCGACCTCGGCCTCGTGAAGCCGCGCGGAAAGGAGCACACGCCGCTTGGGTGGAAGCCGCGTCAGGTCTCGATTGTGGACGGCAAGCCCGTCGGCGTGGGCACAATCGACTTCGCCGCGCCGGAACAGCTTCTGGAGGGCAAGTCGCTCGTGCAGGGCGACGTGTTCTCCCTCGGCAAGATCGCGTGGTACCTGTACGAGGAGAATCCGCCGCGCGCCATGCGCTCGATCATCCACCGCGCGACGCGCGAGATCCCGAAGGAACGGTACGAGTCCGCCCAGGCGTTCGCGGCGGCGGTGCGCCGCCGGAACCGCCGGTCGGTCGTGCTGCTGCTGCTGGCCGCGTTCGGCGTGGCGGCGGTGGCCGTCGCCGTCGCGTTTCGAAGCGAGATCAAGATGCGCGTGGTGAACTGGCTCGTCCCACCGACGGTCGCGCAGGCCACGCCGCCCCCGGAGGAGACCTCTCCGGACGAGGAGACGCCTCCCGCCCCCGTCGATCCGGCGGAGGAGATCCAGAGACATGCGGACGAGACGGAGCAGGTGTATTTCGACCGCATCATGCCGTTTGCGGAGAAGGGGGATGTCCATGCGCAGGTCAAGGTGGCCGAGGCCCTGTTCTACGGGAGGGGAACGGACACGAACCGCGCCGCCGCCGTGGAATGGTACCGCAAGGCGGCGGTGGCGGGGGACGGCTCCGCGCAGGCGTCGCTGGGCTATTGCCTGCTGAACGGGCTGGGATGCGAGGCGAGGAAGGACGAGGCCGCCGTGTGGTACGCCAAGGGCGCCGCGCAGGACGACCCCAACGCGATCAACGGGCTGGCCTTCTGCTACCTTCACGGGTTCGGCGTGGAGAAGGACGAGAAGCGGGGGTTCGAGCTTGCGATGAAGGCGGCCGTACGCGGGCACGCGCCGTCGCAGACGCTCGTGGGGGAGTGCTTCCTGGAGGGACGCGGCGTGGCCCGCGACCAGGAGCGCGGCGAGGCCTGGCTCTACCGCGCGACGCGCCAGAACAACAAGCGGGCGGAGAACCTCCTGCAGGTGTACTAGGCCGTCGCGTCGGTCATGCCGGCGACGAGGTCCTTGAGGCGCGCGATCAGGCGCGCCTTGATCTGGTCCACGTTGTTGCGCGTGATGCCGAACTGGCCGGCAACCTTCACGGGCGACTCGTGCATGAGCGCCACGTGTCGGAACACCTCGCGCGTCGTCAGCGCGATGGAGTCGTCCGCGAGCAGCTGCTCCAGCGCCGCCTCCTTCGCGGCGTTCCGCCAGGCGGCCTCCGCGCCGTCGTCCGCCTGCCGCAGGGAATTCGTCCGTTCGTCGCCCTCGTTCTCCAGTTTCGACTTCAGGGCGGTGTGCGCGGCCTGCCGGCGGCACGCGTCCTCCGCCTTGTGCTTGGCGATGCCGATCAGGTAGTTGTGGAAGTGCCCGTGCACGTCCGGAACGTACTGGTAGCGCGGAAGGCACTTCACGAGGGCGACGAACGTCTCCTGGATCACGTCGTCGGCCTCGACTGCGGGGTAGTGCGCCTGCAGGAACGCGCGCAGCCCCCCGGCGTACTTGTTGTAGAACTCCGTCCAGCGCACGCTCGTCGCGTCGCCGGAGAGGTCCTTGAGCAGGGTCACGGAAGTTTGCGGGATGGCAGGCATGGCCCACAGTATACCACAGCTTCTTGCGAATGGGGGCGGGAATGTGGTAGAATTCGCCGTTGCCGGTTTCCGGTTTGAGAGATGCAAAGAAAATATGGAGGTGAATTCATGCGAATTCTTCTGATGTCGCTGGTGCTTGCACTTGGCGTGCAGGCGAGGGCGGAGCGTATCGTGTACGATTTCGAGACGGGGGACCTGCAAGGGTGGAAGGTGACGTCCGGCGCGTTCGAGCGGATCGTGACCGACCGCGCGAAGGAGCACAACACGGGCAATCCCTACACGAAGGGCGGGAAGTACTTCGTCTCGACCCTTGAAGACAAGCACAACCGTTCGGCCGACAGGCAGACGGGCGTGGTCGAGTCGCCGACGATCCGTCTGACGGGCCCGAACATCACGTTCAAGATCGGCGGCGGCGAGCACGCCCGCTTCGAGCTGGTGGACCGCGCGACGGGCAAGGCGATCGTCTCCGCCACGGGCGAGAACGGCGAGCCGATGCGCACGGTGACGTGGAACGTGCCGAAGTTCGTGGGCAAGGACGTCTATTTCCGCATCGTGGACCACGCGGCCAGCGGCTGGGGACACGTCACGATCGACGACGTGGTTTGCGAGGGCGTGCGCGGCGCGTCAGACTTCGCCGAACGTCGGATGCCGTCGGAGGGGGCCGTGGCGTCCGCCGCCGCCGCCGTGCGCGAGCTGGGCGCGAAGTTCGCGTCGTATCCCGCCGCGAAGCTTCTGGAGGAGCTGTCCGCCTCCGCCTCGAAATCCACAAAGGCGTTTGACGCGTTCCTCCTGAAGGCGCTCGTGCGCGAGAACCCGATCGTCAACGCGCACGAGATCGCGTACGTGACGCGCGCGCAGTACGCGCCCGACCACCACAACACCGCAACGCTCTTCCAGTGCGGCGAGATCAACGAGAGCAAATACCGCACGCAGGGCGCGCTGAAGGCGCTCGACCCGAAGACCGGCGCCGTGCGCGTGATCGTGCCGGAGGAGCCGGCGCGCACCGTGCGCGATCCGGAGGTGGACTACGACGGACGGCGTATCGTGTTCTCCATGCGCAAGGGCAAGACGGACGACTACCACCTCTACACCGTCAATGCGGACGGCACGGGCCTCGCGCAGCTTACGCGCGAGAAGGGCGTCACGGACATCGACCCCGTGTGGCTGCCCGACGGCGACATCCTCTTCAGCTCCACGCGCAACCCGAAGTACTGCATGTGCAACCGCCACATCATGGCGAACCTCTACCGCATGAAGCCGGACGGCGCCAACATCCACCAGATCGGCGTCTCGACGCTCTTCGAGGGGCACTCCTCCGTGCTGCCCGACGGACGCATCATCTACGACCGCTGGGAGTACGTGGACCGCAACTTCGGCGACGCGCAGGGCCTCTGGGTGTGCAACCCCGACGGCACGCGCCACGCGATTTACTGGGGCAACAACACGACGAGCCCCGGCGGCGTGATCAACGCGCGCGCCATCGACCCGAACGACAGCTCAAAGGTGATCGCGGTGCTCGGCAGCTGCCATGACCGTCCGTGGGGTGCGCTCGGCATCATCGACCGGGCGAAGGGCGTGGACGGCAAGGAGCCTGTCCTGCGCACGTGGCCGGCCTCGTACCGCGACCGCATCCACGCGGGCGGCAAGGAGGACTTCGACTCCACGCGCGGCATCCGCCTCAAGTACGCCGACCCGTTCCCGCTCGACGCGGAGCACTTCATCGCCGTGCGCATGACCGGTCGCGGGGACGAGACCGCGCTCGTCTACCTCGACCTGCACGGCAACGAGGTGGTGTTCCACGCGGAGGCGCCGGGGTGCCACTCGCCCTTCGTACTGCGTCCGTCGAAGAAGCCCGTCGTGCAGAGCGAGCAGCGCACATTCGCGTCGCCGACCGCGCCGGGCCTCTTCTACGTGCAGAACATCTACGTGGGCACGCACATGAAGGGCGTGGCGCCGGGAAGCGTCAAGGCGATCCGCGTGGTGGAATCGCCCGAGAAGCGCTCGTGGACGCCGCGTCGCGGCTGGTTCGGCCACGGCGAGGAGGCGGCCGCGATGAACTGGCACTCGTTCGAGAACAAGCGCATCCTCGGCACGGTGCCGGTGGAGGCGGACGGCAGCGCCTACTTCGAGGTGCCCGCGAACACGTTCGTCTATTTCCAGGCGCTGGACGCGGAGGGGAAGATGGTACAGTCGATGCGTTCCGGCGCGTACCTGCAGCCAGGCGAGAAGTACGGCTGCGTGGGATGCCACGAAAACCGCGTGGGCGAGGCCGCACCCGTTACGGCCAAGCCGCTCGCCATGCAGCGCGCTCCGTCCAAGCTCGACGGCTCGTACAACCTCGCGGGCCTTGAGAAGGGCACGCCCCCGCACTTCTACAGCTTCCAGCGCGAAGTGCAGCCCGTCTTCACCGCCAAGTGCGTCAGCTGCCACGACTACGGCAAGCCGGCGGGCAACAAGATCAACCTCAGCGGCGACAGGGGCGCGTTCTTCTGCACGAGCTACGTCGACCTCTGGGCGCTCGGCTACATCACATGCATTGGCGGCGGCCCGGCCTCCATCCAGCCGGCGTACAGCTGGGGTTCCCACGCCTCCAAGCTCACGAAGAAGCTCTACGGACACGGCAAGGTGACGCTGACGGACGAGGAGCGCGACCGCGTCATCACGTGGATGGACGTCAACGCGCCCTACTACCCGCAGTACGAGTGCGCCTATCCCGACAATCCCGGCGGACGCATGCCGCTCACCTTCGCGGAGAGGGAGCGCATCGAAAAGCTCTGCGGACGCGGCATTTCCAACGCGAACCACCGTCGGCAGCGCGAGCAGCTCGACTTCGACCGTCCCGAATGTTCCCGCATCCTCGAAGGCGTGAAGGGCAAGCCCGCCTACAACGAGGCGCTTGCGATCATCAAGAAGGGACAGGAACGCCTGAAGGCCACGCCCCGTTGCGACATGGAGGGCTTCGTTCCCTGCGCCGCCGACCAGGCGCGCGAGGTCCGCTACCAGCGCCGTCTTGAATCCGAGCGCCGCGTCTACGAGGCCATCCGCGCCGGCCGCAAGGTTTACGACGAATAGAAGATTTCGCTTTTTCGCGTAAGATTCCCCGTGTGGCCGCGAATAGGGGGTAGAACAAGAAAGGTCACACAGACATGAAATTGAAACGAATCGTCGTCACCGGCACGATAGCGGCCCTCCTCGTGGGGCTTGCCGGAACAGGCTCGGCGCTCGTGCTGATGCGCGAGAAGGTACGGGCCCTCGAACAGGAACGCGCGCAGCTTGCGCAAAAAATGAAGGAAAAGGCGGCGCAGGCCCGTACCCGAAGTGTCCCGAAGAAAAAGAAGCAGGCGGCGAAGGCGCCGTCCCGTGTCAAGGACGTGAAGCCTATCGCCAATGACGCGAAGCCGGGCTATGAGTATGTGGTGAAGGAAGGCGACGACGTCGTCTCCATTGCGATTAAATTTGGCATCTCCCCCTCCGTATTGATGGATTTCAACGGCTGGAAGATATCTGATGATCTGAAACCTGGAATGGTTGCCAAGATTCCAAGCAACGCGAATCCGGTGCCCGAGGCGAGAATCGCCGCCAATTCAACAAGATCCCCCGCCACGAACAGCGTGCCCGTGGAACTGCGCGTGGCGCGGACGGACTACGACGGCGAGACGACGCTGCGTCTTCATTTGACGCAACGGCCGGACATGGACGTGATCCGCCACTACATCAGCGTGTCGCCGTTGCAGGAGGGTGGCTTGACGTTCAAATATGACGCCGAATACGACGGACGCAAGGAGTGTTGGGAGCCGGTTGTGGTCGTCCAGGGCGAATTCGCCCACCGCACGTACGTGAAGCTGCGCGTGAAGAAGGGATTGCCGCCGTACGGAAAGGGACTGAACCCGCATCCGGAAGGCGCTCTCCGTGAGGACTACGTCTATACCTTCACGCGCAAGGACCGCGACCCCTACGTGAACTTCGCCGACGACGGGCGCTACTTGCCTCCCGGCGGGAAGCGTCTCCTGAAGCTCGAGTCCGTGAACGTCGGGAAGATCCGCGCGAGTGTCCGGCGCGTCGAACCGCGCAACGTCGTGCAGCTCCTCGCCCGCGAAGAGGGTGTGTACTCCCGTTACGACTGGAACAACAACATCAACAACGAGGAGACCGCCGAACTCGCCGGTGACGCCGAAGAGACGAAGATGACGCCCCCCAACAGGCTCAACGAAAAGGAGTTCACCGCCCTGCCCGTAAAGGTGAACGACGGCAAGGCCACGAACGGCGTGTTCCTCGTGAGCGTCCTCAACGACGACAGACCGCGGCGCGACTGGCGCTGGGACGACGACTACAACCCGCTCCGCTTCCGCCTCGTGTGCCTCTCCGACCTCGGCCTCAGCGTGCGCTCGGACGCAGCGGACGGTCTGGGCGTGTGGGTGACGTCGCTTCTGAAGGGCACGCCCGTCGCCGGCGCGAAGGTGGAGGTCTATTCCACCGCCAACACGAAGGTGATGGAGGGCGTGACGGACGCCAAGGGCTGGTGCCGCGCCGCCCGCGTGGACAAGGGCAAGCCGTTCGCCGTCGTGGTGCGTTCCGCCTCTGGCGACGACATGACGTTCCTTGCGCTTCGCGACTCGATGAAGGTGGACGAGTCATACGCCGACGGCGCGCGCGAGGAATATCTGGACGACAAGAAGACGACGGCCTTCTGCTGGACCGACCGCGGCATCTACCGCCACGGCGAGAAGATCTTCGCGCACGTCATTGTCCGCACGGGTGCGCGGCGCGCACCGCCGTCGATGCCGGTACAGCTCCGCCTCGTCAATCCCGACGGCAACACCTACGCCTCCGTCACGAAGACCACGGACAGCGAGGGCGCAATCTCCCACGACGGGTTCACCGTCGCGGACGACCAGCCGAGCGGCGGATGGTCCATTGTCGCGGAAATCCCCGGCAAGAACGGACGGCACCTGGGCGACGTGGACGTGAAGATCGAAGAGTTCGCCCCGCCGCAGATTCGCGTGGCCGTCGATGCGACAACCGCTCCGCATCCCACCAACTTCGCCTTCACCGTCAAGGCCGAACATCTCTTCGGCGGACCGGCGCAGGGACTTCCCTGCGAGGGCGCGGTCGTGTTCGAGGACGTACCGTTCGCCCCCAAGAACTGGAAGGGCTGGCGTTTCGGGAACGAGAGCCGCGGCCTCAAGCCCAACTACCGGGAACTGGCGCGGAAGTGTCTCGCGGCCGACGGCTCCTTCCGCTACGAGGCGCCGATCTGGGCCGATTACGGCCTTCCCAAGGCTGCTGTACGCGCAACGGCACAGGGCGTGGTGTTTGAGGACGGCGGACGTCCCGCCACGGCGCGGAAGAGCGCCATCCAGCACTACTATCCGTTCTACATCGGAACGACGGCGACGAGCAGCATGAAGCTCGAGAAGGGGAGGCGTCCGACGGTGGCCGTGGCGTGCGTGGCGCCGGACGGCACGCGCCTCGCCGAATCGCGCAAGCTCGTCGCGGAGATCGAGCGTATCGATACGGTGTACTCGTACCGCAGGAAATCCGACGGCTGGCAGTCGTGGGACTGCGACCGCGTACACGTGCCCGTGGCGTCCAACATCGTCGTCGCCACCTCCACGAATGCGAACTCGGTTCTCGAACTGCCGCTTGAGAAGTCCGGCGACTACGTGCTCACGATCAAGGACCCGGAGTCGGACGCGTCGTTCGGCATGAACTTCTACCTGAGCGACTGGGGCGACAACGTGGTGCGCGCGCCGCTCTCGAATCCGACCGAGGTGACGGTCATCCCGGACAAGGCGCACTACCGCGCGGGCGAAGCGCCGAGCCTCACCGTCAAGGCGCCGTTCGCGGGGTACGCGCTCGTCTCGGTCATGCGCGAGAAGGAGGTTTATACGGAGGTGCTGAATCTCACGAACGCGACGAGCGAGGTGAAGCTGCGTCCCGTGAAGGCGGACGAAGCGCCGAACCTCGACGTGTACGTGTCCGTGGTGCAGAGCGTGGCGGCCAACGCGCGCCACCTCGCCGCCCGTGCACACGGACAGACCACGGTCTCAATCCGCCCTGAAGAGAACGAGGTTCCCGTGGAGGTGGACGCCAAGGTGATCGGCTTCCGCGAAGTCAACGTGGAGGTGTCCGCGCCGCGCGCGACGGTCGCCGTGGTGACGGTGGTCGACGAGGCGATCAACATCCTCTGCGGCGGCAAGACGCCCGATCCCATCGGCTATTTCTCGGAGCTACGTTGCGCCGAGCATCCACTTCATGACCTCTACCACCGGATCCTGCCGGTCGTCGGCGAGGACGAACTGCGCGTGAACGGCGTGAAGACCGGCGGCGGATTCGGCGCGGAGATGCTGGGCCGCGTGAGCCCCGTGCCCACGCGCCGGTTCAAGCCGCTCGCGCTGTGGAGTGGACGCGTTCCCGTGGTGGACGGCAAGGCCCGCACGACGTTCAAGCTGCCGGAGTTCGTGGGCGAGGTGCGCGTGACGGCCGTCGCGTACAGCGCGTCCGCCGCCGGTGCCGCGTCCGTCCAGCGCAAGGTCACGCCGAAGCTCGTCACGATGCCTGACGCCCCGCGCTTTGTCGCGCCCGGCGACAAGTTCGAAGCCACGCTGCCAATCCACAACCGCAGCGGCGCGGCGGCCACGTTTGCCTGCACGATTACCACGAACGGGGCGGCGGTCCTCGCCGTGTCCGGCGCGGCGCTCGCGAAGGACGCCTCCACCAACGTCGTGGTGCGCCTCGTGGCACCAGTCGATCCGGGCGAGCTGGAGATTGGCTACCACGTGAAGGGCATGGGCGAAGACCACGCCAAGACGATTCACCTGCCGGTGCGTCCCGCCGTCGCGTGGGTCGAGACGTCGGGCGTTATGCCGGAAAGCGAATGGAAGCCGCCAGTCGGCGAACGCTTCTCGGCGCGGACGTTTGACTCGCCGATCGGCGAGCTCGAGCGCGCGCTCGGGTGGCTCGCGGACTATCCGCACGGCTGCCTGGAGCAGACCTCGTCGCGCATCTTCCCGCTCATCGGCGCGGGCGGCATCCTCAACACCGTGACGCCGAAGGGGCCGGACTACATCGCGGCGGGCGTGAAGCGCGTCGAATCGATGATCCGCAAGAGCGACTTCGTGATGTGGCCCGACTGCAATTACGCGCCGTGGGACCGCGAGGTGTCGCTCTACGCCGCGCACTTCCTCATCGAGGCGGAGAAGTCCGGCGTCAAGCTCAACTCCGTGGCGAAGGACCAGGTGCTCGGCTTCCTGCGCAAGTGGGTGGTCTCCACCAACACCGTCCACGCCGCCTACGCCTGCCACACGCTCGCGTTGGCGGGCGTGCCGGACCGCGACCGCATGTTCAGTCTGTACGACATGCGGGACAAGCTCTCGCTCCTTTCGCGGGCTCGTTTGGCGCGCGCGTTCGCGTGCGCGTCCGAACGGAACCGCGCGCTCGACCTGCTGGCGAACGCGTCCGCACCCGCGTCGGTGAAGGAGGCCGCGTTCGCGCTCATCGCGCTCCTCGAACTGGGCGCGGAGAACGCGCGCGTGCTGCCGCTCGTGGAATTCCTCAACTCCAGGCGCGAGCGGGCGAAGTACAGCTGGGGCACGACGGAGGAGAACGCCCACGCGCTTCTCGCGCTCGGCGAGTTCTTCCGCTACCATCCGCCGAAGAAGGGCGAGAAGTTCGTGAGCTGGCGGAAGCTGACGCTGCCCGACCCGCGCGACGTGCGGGACGAGTCGAACGGCATCGCCATCGAGCGCCGGTTCTTCGACGCGGAGGGGAACCCTGTTGACCTCGGCTCGCTGCGTCGCGGACAGCTCCTCATCGTCGAGCTGTTGATCACGACGTACGACTCGCGCGTGCTGAATGACCTCGTGGTCGAGGACCTCTTCGCTGCGGCGTTCGAGCCGGTCCACGGCGCACTCCCCGCAAGCTTCACGCTGCCGCCGGGCGACAAGGCGATTCCGCAGGCGGACTGGGTGATGCGCAGCGACGCGCGGGACGACCGCATGCTCGTGTTCTCGAAGAAGTTCAAACTGGAGAAGGGACGTGAAGCCAAGTTCCGCTATCCTGTGCGCGTGGTTTCGGCGGGCGATTTCGTTCTGCCGGGCCCGAGCGTTGAGGGCATGTACCATCCTGCTCTGCGCGCTCGCCGCATTCCTGGCCGCGTCATGGTTCGTCCTTGATTGGTCCGACGCGGGCGCGGAGGACTACCCCGGCGGCACCGTCCTGCGGGACGCTGCCGGGAACGTCCTGCGCGTCTCGCTGGGGCCGGGCGACGTGGACTGCCGTCCGTATTACACGGCTGACCGGTCGGACTGGATCGTCAAGGCGCTCGTCGCGTCCGAGGACGGTACGTTCTGGACGCACGGCGGGGTCCGTCCCTTGAGCGCCCTCCGCGCCGCGTTCCAGAACGTGTTCAGCGGACGGCGCGTCTCCGGCGCCTCGACGATCACGATGCAGGCCGTGCGTCTCATCGCGCCGCATCCGAAGTCGCTCTGGTGGAAGTGGAAGGAGGCCGTGCTGGCGGTGAAGATGGAGCGGTGCAAGTCGAAGGAGTGGATCGTCACGCAGTACCTCAACCGCGCGCCGTTCGGCGCAAACTTCGTGGGCGTGGAGGCCGCCGCGCAGGGGTGGTTCGGGAAGGGCGCGAAGGAACTCGGTCTCGGCGAGGCCGCGCTCCTCGCGGGGATGGTGCAGGCACCGTCGCGGTATCGTCCCGACCGACACTACGACCGCGCCATCGCGCGACGCGACTACGTGCTTGGGCGCATGGTCGCGCTTGGAATGATCACGGACGAGCAGCGGGAGGCGGCGCGGTCGGTGAAGCCGGTTCTCTGTCGCGCGCCGCGTCCGTTCAAGGCCCCATACTTCTGCGACTGGGCGATGCAGGCGCTTGACGCGGAGGGGAACGGCGGCAACTTCACCACGACCCTCGACGCCGACATACAGGAACGCTGCGAACGCGCGGTGAACGCCGCCGCCGAGAAGGGTGGGTATTCCGTTGCGGCCATCGTGATGAAGGCCGCGTCCGGCGACGTGCTTGCGCTCGCGTGCAGCGGCGACTACTTCGACAGCGCGGGCGGACAGGTCAACACGGCCCTCGCGCCGCGTCCGGCCGGCTCCACGCTCAAGCCGTTCCTCGTCGCGCGCGCGTTGGAGCGCGGCGTGGTGTCGCCGGACGAGCGTCTCTGCGACGTCCCCGTGGCGTTCAGGGGGTACCGTCCCGCCAACTTCGACGCGAAGTACCGGGGACTCGTCACCGTGCGCGACGCGCTCGTCCTTTCGCTGAACATCCCGTTCGTCCAGATGCTCCAGCGCGTGGGCGTGGCGTCGTTCGGGGACTGTCTGCGTTCGCTTGGTTTCCAGCACGTCGCCGGCGGCGACGAGCAGTTCGGCCTCGGTATGGCGATCGGAAACGTGGAGGTGACGCTGCTGGAGCTCGTTTCCGCATACGCGGTGGTTGCGCGCGGCGGAGACGGCGTGTTTTCGCCGGGGGCGTGTTACCTCATCTCCGACATGCTCTCCGGCGCGGAACGCGCGCAGGCGGCGCTTGGACACGTCGCCGATGTGGAGACCTCGCGCTTCGCGTGGAAGACCGGTACGTCGAGTGCGTACCGTGACGCCTGGACGGTTGCGTGGAACCCGGAGTACGTGGTGGGCGTGTGGTGCGGACACAAATCCGGCGGCTTCGGCGACCAGACGCTCGTGGGGGCGAAGGCGGCGGCGCCCATTGCGTGGGGCCTCGCGCGCGCCCTCTATCCGCAGAACGACGGGCCGTGGTTCGCGCGTCCGGCGGAGGTCGTTCCGCAACGTGTTTGCACGTACACGGGGCGTCCCGCGTCGCCGGACTGTCCTGACGTGGCGGACGGCTGGTCGCTCGCGGGGAAGAGTCCGTCGGCTCTCTGCACCGCGCACCGGCGGGACGCGTCGGGAAACGTGATCACGCAGGAGAATCCGGCGCTCGCGGCGTTTGCGGGGCGCATCACGCAGGCGGAAAAGCTCGCGATCTCCAAACCCGAGGACGGCGCGGAGTTCTGTCTTGTGGACGGGCAGCTCAACCAGCAGATCGTCTGCCAGGCCATCGGCAATCCGGCGGGGTCGCGTCTCTGGTGGTTCGTCGACGGGCGTCTCGAGGGCGAGAGCGACGGTGCGCAGGCGAAGACCGTGCCGATGACGGTCGGTCGGCACGTCATCACCTGCACGACGGCCGAAGGTGTCTCCGCCTCCGTCCGCATCATGGTCGCTGAATAGACAGGGTTGACCACAGCATTTTCCTAAATGCGCGAACAAGGAGACGAAACGGATCTGTCGCTGTCGCTCGGTCTTCTTTCCAAGGCGGTTCATGCCTTCACGAAGAGGCTTCCCGTCATCTTGATCGACGAGTACGACCAGCCGATAACCTCCGCTTCGACGCATAGTTATTACGATGAGATGTGCGCTTTCATGCGCGTGTTCCTTTCGGGCGCGTTGAAGGACAACAAGCATTGCCACATCGGGATCATGACGGGCGTCCTCCGCGTCGCGAAGGAGGGAATCCTCTCCGGTCTCAACAATCCCAAGTTCTGGACGGTCTTCGAGTCGGAGTACTCGCAGTATTTCGGTTTCACCGAAGAAGAGGTCGCGGAGATGGCGCGGTACTACGGCGCAGAGGATAAACTGCCGGAGATCAAGTCCTGGTACGACGGCTATGACTTCGGCAGCACGGAAATCTACAATCCGTGGAGTGTGCTGCGGTATTTTGACTGCCATTGCAAACCCGATGCCTACTGGCTCGATACGAGCTCCAACGACCTCATCACCGAAATTGTGCAGGAACTGCCGTTCAACATGGAACGCAGGTTGCATGCGCTGATGAAGGGTGAGACGATCACGGTTCCGATGACGAAGGAGCTTGGACCGTACAAGCTTATCCGCGAAAACGAGAACACGCTCTATGCGCTACTTGTTTCGGCTGGCTACTTGAAGGCGGTCGGGCCGATTGATGAAAACGGAGACTGTCCGGTGACGATACCGAACAAAGAGCTCAGCCAGGTGTTTTACCTGGAGATCGTCCAGAAGGTTCGCTCGTTCGACAAAAAAGGCGGCATTTCCGCAGTCGAGGATGCGCTCCGCGAGCGCGATCCGTTCCTCTTCGGAAAGTACCTTGCGGCGTATCTCAAGGAGTCCGTGAGCTTCTTTGACACGGCGGCGGATGAGGAGACGGAAGACCTCGACGCACTCGCTCGCGAGGCGCGGCGTCAGATCGACACGCGCGAGTACACCACCGAGATGCTCGCCGACTTCGCCGCGCACGGAGAAAGGCGCGACATTCTCAAGTTCGGCATGGCCTTCTACAAGAAGAACCTCGTCGTCTGCAAGGACCTGCCCAAGTGATCGACCTCGCCGTGCGGTAGGGCGAGGCGCGGTGGGGCGAGGCGTCTCGCCGAGCCGTAACAGCAAGCGTACAACAGCAAGTTGTGCGGCTCGCCGGGACGGCTCGCCCCACCATGCGGGCCGCCCGGTGGTCGGCCCCTACCGGTTCGCATGGTAGGGCGCGATCACCGAGCGCGCCATACCATTTTCGGCTTGTGCCATGAGGTGAAATTGTGGTATCATTTCATCCGTTCTATTGGTCAAAGAGCATTCTTCAACGGTTCAAAGAGGAAAAACGATGGAAAAACTTAACTGCAACTCCCGTAGGGGGGGGGCGAAAACTTCTAGTTTCGCTCGTGTTGCTGCTATGGTTCTTATGGCCGCGGCGAGTACAGCGTTTGCCGACGTCAACGTCGATTCGCTGCTGAGAGAGTCAGCGATGTGGCTGGACGCCTCGTCGCCCGCGAACTTCGTGTTCAACGAACTCGGCGTCACGAACTGGATCAACAAGGGCGCGGGCAGGGCAACCTACGGCGACGCCGTCGCGTACAGGATTCGCACCCAGACAAGCGGCGACAGCGCGGGCGTCGTGAGATACGGAGGCGTACAGCTCGTGAACGGCGTGCCTGCCCTCCAGATGGGTCCAAGCGGTTGCGACGCCGACCTCAGATACGAGCGGATATCCACCATCCGCACGGTGTTTCTGGTGGGGCAGTTCATTCTCGACGACAATCTGGAGCCGCTTCTCGGCGACGACTCCTACTGGGACCTGCACCGCGGCAAGTCCGGCTACGTCTGGAACGAGGCCTGGGCGAAGAGCAGCAGGGGTTATCCCGGCAAGCCGACGTTCTACCTCAACAACGCGACGACGCCCGTTGCCAACCCCGATGCGACCGCGCCCGTCGCCAACGCGCTCAACATCATCACCATCGCGACGGCGGGCAACACGCGCAGCAATCAGCTCTCGCGCGACCGCACCTACGTCGGTTCGCGCAATTGCGCCCGCGCCCTTTCGGAAGTGATCATCTTCACGCGCGTCCTCACCGCAGAGGAGCGCATCGCGATCTACAACTACCTCGACGCCAAGTGGAACCAGGGCGGCTGGGCGAACGTCTCCGGCGCGTACACCGGTCTTACGGCGGCTTCCTTCTCCGCCGATGCGACCATCGGCACGGCGGACACGCCGTCCGTGATCCCCGCCGCAATCTCCGTGGCGTCCGGGTCGACCGCCACCTACGCCGCGCCCGTTTCCACGGCCGACCTCAATTTCACCGGCGGCGGCACGCTCGCTTTCGCCGGCGATCTTCACGCCTCCGGCACGATCGCACAGAGCGGCGGCACGCTTGACCTCGGCGGCAACGTGTACAGCGTCATGGCAAATCCCGCCCTTGAAGGCGACGTCACATGGGAGAACGGCACATTCTACCTTGACTTCTGGGGCGAATTCCGTCCCGTGGAGGGCGTGACGCTCACGCTTAAGAACGGCGCCGGGCTGCGCAAGAAGACATATTGGCGCACGTTCATCGACAAGGGCATGACGCTGACGTTCGCGGCGGACGCGGGCCTCACGGAAGTGCCGGGTCCGTTTGTCGTGACATGCGACTTCGCCAAAGACAACTACCTCAACATCCACGGCGGCACGCTGGTGGTCACAAATTCGTGCGACGGCAATAAAATGGGCCGCGACATCACAATCGGCACGCAGCAGAGGGCCGGGCACGGCTTCATGAACATGGACGGCGGACATGTGATCACGCGCCGCCTGCGCGTGGCGGCCGGCTGGGACAACGACACGACAGGCGTCACCTCCACCGGCACGGTCAACATAAGCGGCGGCACTGTGGAGCTGCAGGACAAGTTCGTGCTCGGCTCGAACAGCGGCACCCGCTCGGTCGCAACGATCAATTTCAACGGCGGCGAGGCGATTGCGCCGTACGGCTTCCTGATGTACGACGACGACGTCGATTTCATCACCTTCAACGGCACGGCGTTCAAGGCGAATGCGGACTGCGAGAAATACTTCGACCTCCGCAAGGGATCGGGCGCGAACGTGACAATCGCGGCGGGCGGGTTCCCGATCGAAGTCGCAAGCGGCAAGACGGTGGCGTTCGGCTGGGGCTTGAAGGGCGTCGGCGGAATCGTCAAGACCGGTGCGGGCACGCTCGTCCTCGACGCGGACGCCACATTCACGGGCGGCGTCGATGTGCAGGCGGGCACGGTGTCCGCCACGACCGCCGGCGCGCTCGGCACGGGCACGGTGAAGGTTTCTGCCGGAGCGACGGCGGAGATCGCGACCGGCTCGCAGGCGACGCTCGCGGCGGATTGCGCGGGCACGATCGTCGTCATCGTCCCGGAGGGCGGGAAGCAGCGCGTCGTCGGCGTCGCGTCCGGCTTCAACCTCGCAAACGTCACGGGCGCGAAGGACATCCACGGCAACGCCGTCTCCAGCGCGGCGTTCACGGTTGAAAACGGCGCGCTCTACGTGACGGCGAACGGAGACCTCACGGCGGCTGTCGCGGGCGTCTCGAACGGCTCGTGGTACGCGCTTCCGTGGGAACGCGACGGCGTCTCCGCAAGCTATCCGGCAACGGCCGGCGACGTGATGGTGGCGACGCTCGTCGCGTCCGGCACCAGCCGCGTGGCGATGGACGCCGACGCCTACGCGGGCACGGTGAAGGTCGTGAACAGTGGCGACAACGCCAAGCTCGTGATCGCGGGCGGACACAGGCTGGTCGGCGACGTCGATGCGACCGGCGGCACGGCGGAGTTCGGCGTCGCGGGCGCGAACGTGGTGCAGGGCACGGTGACGCTGCCCGCCAACGCCTACTTCCTTCTCAATGCGGCGGAGAACGAGGAGTGGACCTACGCCAACCCGACGTTCACCTTCGCCAGCAACACCCACAAGTTCAGGAAGACCGGCGCGGGACGCGTCGTCTATCCCGGTCTTCCCGACCGCGCGGTGGTCTCCGACGAAGGCGCGTTCGCGATGAACGTCGCGTCCGACGCCTCTTCCGGCGCGCTCAACCTCACGGGCGCGGGACTCAAGGAGAAGGCCGGTTCGGGCACGCTCACCGTCACGGGCGGCACGTTCGGCGGACCGTTCGCCGTCACCGGCGGCCAGCTCACGATCAACGGCTCGATCCTCGGCTTCAGCTCCCTCTACATTGGAGAGGGCGCGAAGGCGTACATTCCGCACTGCTCGCAGGTCAACAACCGCCTGCCGCAGAACGGGCAGGTGATCGTCGATGGCGGCGAAATCCACGTCTGCGGCGTCAACCCGTTCTCCAGCTACGTTCCCGAGTTCTGGCTCACCAACGGCATGCTGCGCGTTGACTGCTCGACAGGCAGCGAGCACATCAAGTTCAAGAACATCCACATGAAGGACAGCACCTTCCGCCTGCAGGGCACGGCGAATGCCCACCTGTACAACGGCATCTTCTACTACTCCAACAGCGGCAAGTTCTACATCGACGGCGCCTGCACGTTCGAGGCGGCGGAGGGAATTCCGAACGCGCTCCACGGCGAAGCGACAATACCCGTCGTCGTTTCCGAGGGCTCGTCGGTCGTGTGGGGCACGCCGTTCATGCAGAACATCGCGAAGACAGGCCCGGGCACGGTGCAGTTCGCGGACACGGTTGACCAGGTCAAGTGCACGGCGACCTTCCTGATGCAGGAGGGAACGCTGCTCACCGGCTCCAAGGTGCCGCGTCTGAACATTTCGGCGGGTACCACGGTCAAGGCGCTCGGCGGCGATCCGCTCACGGTCACCACCGCGCTCACGCTGCCGGAGTCCGGCACGATTGCGGTGGACCTCTCCGCGATCGACTTCACCACGCGCACGACGCCCGTGAGAATTATCGCATATAACGGTTTCACGGATGCAATGCTCGAGAAGTTCGCGCTTCCCGCGCTGCCTGTGGGTTGGCGGGTCGTGAGCACGGGCGGACTTTCCATTGTCAGTCCCAAGCAGCCCAAGCAAATCTACTGGAACACGCAGTCGGGCGAATGGGGCGAACATCTGTGGAACCAGGACCCCGAAGGGTACGAGGTCGACGGATACCACAGCGTGACGTTCCTTGACAACACCAACGGCAACGCGTCCGCGCTCACCACGATCAACGTGTCCGGCGACCGGATTGTCAACTCGTTCACCTTCAACACAACCAACACGCCCTACGCATTCACGGGCACAGGCTCGATCATGGTCCCGACGTTCGACGGCGGCATTGCTGGCGCAGGGTATGAGTTCAATGTTCCGGTCATCGTTGGCGTCGGCGGCCTCACGTTCGCCGAATCGACGCAGGACCAGGTATTCAACGACATCCGCGGCACGATTGGCGCGATCACCGTCCCGGCCGCGGCGGGCGGCAAGGCGAAGATCAACTTCACGGCCGCGAGCCCGCGCGAAACGGGCGCAATCAGCATCGGCTCCGGGAAGACGCTGGAGTTCAGCGTCGGTTATGCGCTCAACTCCGGCACATCCGTGAAGTCCACTGCGCCGATGACGGGCGACGCCACCACGAAGTTCATCCTTTCGAACAAGGGTTCTTCGACCGGCCACATGGACATCACGCAGGACTACTCGAGTTTCTATGGCGAAGTCGAGGTCAAGGACGGCGCATTTCTGCATGTCAACGGGAAGTTCTACAACTGCACCGCCACGGCGGAGAAGCCGGTGCGCGTGCATGGCGCGAACACGACGCTCTCGCTGTATGGCAACCAGGTCAGCAACGGACGCAGGTTGCCGGACAACGCGTACGTCCACGTGTACGACGGCGCGCGAGTCATGCTTCGCGGCGTGAACTGTGTTGGCAGTTCCCAACCAGCCTCACCATACATGGTTATATCCAATGGCACGCTTGAAGTTACGACAGAATTCAAGCCCACTCATCTTCACACGCACGTCGCAGGCATGTATGGCGAGTCCGACATTTACTTCTCTGGCGGTTCGGGTACGCAATACCAGGATCGCGACGGAGTCGTGATCCACAACGGATTGCACATCTGTTCTGGCACGACCACGGTACATCGCGTGAGTGGATGCGCAGCCATGCTGACATTCGCCACTTCCTCCGTCTCTCCGAGCGTGATCGATTACAACGTCAGCGGTCCGCTGCATGTCGCAGACGGCGCGCTTCTCCGAATTGCTATGCCGTTGCGCAAGCCTCCGGTCAAGAAGGGCGGCGGAACGCTGGAGCTGGTAGAGGCCGCGAGATTGGGAGATGAAACAAATGCGCTCACGCTCGAGGGCGGCTATCTCAAGGTCAACGCGCTTGCCAACGAGCTGCTTTCCGTGACCGCCTCCGACGGCGCGGGCTTCGACCTCTCCGACGCGGGGAGCATCTACCAGCCGACCAACGGCGTGGCGCTGGTGGCGTCGTCGGGCACCATCAAGCTCAAGACCGGTACACGTCCGCTCGCGGATGGCGACTACCTTGTCAGGTGGACCGAGGGACACAGTCCGAACTGCCGCTTCGTCCTTGAATCCGACGAACCCAGAAATTCGCGCTTCAGGGCCATCAAGACGCCCAACGGCGTGCGCATCGGCTTCCAGCAGTTCATGATCCTTGTACGCTGACCTTTGTCTACCCAAAACCCCTCGGCATGTAATCGTGCTGTAGCGGGAAAATCCGGAAGTTCCGGAAGTTCCGGAAGCTCCGGAAAATTTTCGGCTTGTGTGCGGCTGTGAAATTATGGTAACATACGTGTGTTCAACTGGCCAAAGAGCATTCTTCAACAGTTCAAAGAGGAAAAGCGATGGAAAAACTTAACTGCAACTCCCGTAGGGGCGGGGTGAAAACTTCTCGTTTCGCTCGTATTTTTGCTTGGATTCGCAGGACCGCGACACGCGCGGCCCTCCCGTTGATTGCGGCGGGCGCAGTCCTTCCGGCAAGCGCGGTGACGCTGTGCGTCTCGCGGCAGACGGAGACGTCCGTCACGCTCGCGTTCGGCGGAAAGGACAACAACGACTACGAGCTTTTCCTCGCGCACGGCGCGGCGGACGGCGGCGAGGACAAGCATGCATGGGACTCCTTTGAGAAGGTCGCCGACATCGCCTACGACCAGACCTCCTACGAGTACGAAGTGCCAGCTGCCCTGCGCGACGGACGGGCGATGCGCTTCTTTCTCATGCAGCGAACCTGCGTCAACATGGCGAAGGAATACACCTCCATCCGCTCGACCGGCGCGCAGTGGATCGACACCGGCGTTGCGCCTGCAAACAACTGGCTTGTCGATTTCCGGTTCAAGACACCAGCCACCTTCGTGAACGATACGACCTTCTTCGGGCGTGGCTATGCCGGCAAGCAGTACTTGTTCATTTTCCAGAACGACGGCGGAACGAAGTTCAGGTTCTACGGCTCATCCAACTACACCGTTTCCACTCCTGTGGCGAACACGGACTACCGTCTGGTGATCGATCCGGCGAGCTACCTCACGCTCACAGGCGGCGGATCGGAAACACGCAAGGCCATTGACCGATCGATAAATGGAAGCGGAAACTTCGCCATCTTCGGCGCAAACACCGGAGCCCGTCTAGGCACATTCACGTTCTACCGCATGAAGATATCCGCTGACCGCACGCCCACGCGCGACTTCATCCCCGCCGTCAACGCCTCTGGCGACATCGGCCTCTACGACCAGGTGAACAACGTGTTCTACAAGAACAAGACCGAGACGCCGTTCGAGACGGGTGCCGAGGTGCCGCAGAGCCGCTTTGGCCGCGTGATGGACGAAACGCCCACGTTCCACTTCTCGCGTTCCGTGTCGGTGACGGCGGCCACGGCGGATGCCGTCACGCTCGCCTTCTCCAACCCCGACGGCACGGCGCACAAGCTCTACGTCGCATACGGCACCGCCGACTGCGAGACGCGCAAGAACGACTGGACTTCGTGGGAGGAGGTCGCGACGATCGCCGCCGACGCGACGACCTACACCTACACGCTCCCCGCCGCGCTCAAGGTGGACGGCGTATTTTTCCGCTTCTTCCTTGCGAAGACGGGCGAACTGCCATACGCCTCGGAACTCGCATCCATCACGGGGACGGGCGCGCAGATGGTGCGCCTCGACTACGTGCCGGGCCTTGACACGTCGGCAGATCTCCGCTTCGGCGACGTGACGTACGCGCACCAGAAGGTCTTTTTCGGCCAGCATTGGGCCGGCAACGCCTACCTCTTCAACATGCAGGCCGACGGCTCAAATCCGTCCTTCCGCTTCCACGGCAGCGGTACGGCCTCCACTACCGTGAGGCCCGCCGCAAACACCGACTACCGCTGCCGCATCACGTCAGGCGGCAAATTCCTTCTTGACGGCGGCGGAGCCTCGTCGGAAATCTCGGAACCCCTTACGTCCTATCCGCTCATCGACCTCTGCTTGTTCTCCACGCACAGGGGCGACACGTATAACGCGAAGTTCCGTTTCGATTCAATGCTCGTGAAGGACGGCGACGTCGTCGTGCGCGACCTCGTGCCCGTGCAGACGACTGACGGGAAGGGCGCGCTCTTCGACCGCGCGAGCGGACGGGTGTTCGAGAACGTGACGACCACCGACTTCACGAAGGGCGCAGCCGTCGCTCGTCAGGCATGGGTTGTCTCGACGTCCGAGAGCCTCGCCGGCTCGGCCTCCGCGGCACCGGTCCCCGTCACCGTTCTTGAGAGCGTCACGCTCTCCGAAGACACGGAATGGTCTGCAATCGATGGCCGCCTTGCGGATTCCGGCACGGTCGATCTCAACGGCCACGAACTGCACGTCACGGACTACGCGGCGTTCCTCGCGAAGCACGCCACGCTTGCCGGCACGGGCGCGCTGCGGGTGACGGTGCCAGCGAACGAAACGCTTACATTCTCTGCCTCGACCAAGCCCGTTTTCACGGGGACGCTCGTCAAGGACGGCGCGGGCACGCTCGTCCTTTCGAGCAGCATGACCCACCTCACCGGCGTTACGGTGGCGGAGGGCATCATGAAGCACGGAGCCACGTCGGTGTTCTCGAACAACGGCAAGACGATCGAGGTGCTGGACGGCGCAGCGTACGACTTCAACGGGAACGGCAACGGAAACGCCGTCTACTACAAGATCGCGGGATCGGGTCCGGACGGTCTCGGCGCGCTGCGCAATACCGGAGCCGATGGCACCAACGGTCAGGCGCAGATGTCGGGTCTCGAGCTCACGGCGGACGCCCTTATCCGCGGCACGGCGAGCTTCGGCATGATCAACGCCAGCTACAACACATCGGCGCTCGTGCTGAACAACCACACGCTTACGCTCGACATGCCGTCCGGGAAGACCTTCTGGATCGCCACGGCGAACAGCTCGTCGGCGGGCACGGTTTACGTGAAGAGCGGCACGTTCTATCCCCTTAGGAACGACAAGGACCTAAAACTGCCCAACGTCGATGTCGTCATCGACGGTTCGGCAGCCGTGTTCAAGTCCGCGTCCGACAGCTCCAAGACCGGCACGTTCAAGTCCATCACCGTGAAGAACGGCGGCAAGATGGACAACGTCGTGAACAAGATGCACATGAAGGAGTTCACCGCGCTCGACGGCGCACTCGTTCCGAATTCGGGTATTGCGTGGATCTACGTGGCGAACAAGGTGGTCGTCTCGAACGAGACGACGGACATCACCATCTATCCGCCGATCAGCGCCGACGGCACGTATTCAAAGCTGTATAAGTACGGCGCTGGGACGCTCTACATCATTAACAACCACACCGACCAGCAGATGAACTCCGGCGCGGAGATCTTCGGCGGCACGGTGGTGATGGACTCCATCGCCTCTACGCGCAAGCCGGAGATCGCGATTTCCTCCGCCGCAGTTCCCGTCACGATCCACGCGGGCGGCACGCTGGACATGCGCCTCTGCACGAACACCACGCCGTTCAAGGTGACGCGTCTTGTCGTGGAGGATGGCGGCACGCTCCTCCACGCGGCGAACAACAATCTCAGCATCGCGGGCGCGGCCACATACGACAAGCCGCTTCCGTTCGGCGCATTCGCGGGCTCGCTCGAAATCGCGGCGGCGGTGACGTTTGACTTGACGGAGCTCTACTCCGGCGCGTCCGCACCTGCGGCTGGCGCGGACGTGACGCTCTTCTCGGCCGGCACGCTGACGCGCGCGAGCGCGGGAATCGTCAACGTTGTCGGGTGTCCGTACGACAACTACGTGACCTACGAGAGCGGCAGCGTGGTGCTGCATACCGCTTCGGCTGCCGTCGCGGAGCTGAACCCGATCAAGATCTGGAACGTGGGCGGCACTTACGTCTATGGCGCGAACAACAACAGCTACCGTGCCCAACTTGGTGCGCTCCTCGCGGCAGAGGGGTGGAAAGTGGAGATGACGGGCTGGCGTACGTCGAGTGCCAGCATCATCTGCAACGCCAAAGACGCCTGGAAGCGCCATGCGGGCGTGGTCGATCTCGCGCTCAAGACGTCCGCCACGCGCGCGGGCATTCTTGAAGGCCTCGAGACGTACTGCGCGGCGGCGAACTATCCCGACTTCACCATCTTCCTGTGCGGCGACGTTGATGTCGCCGACGGCGTTGCCGACGCGACGGTGCTCGCGAACTACAAGGCGGCCGTCACGCGCATCAAGACCGCGCTTCCGATGACGACCGTGATCGCCTGCACGATCCCCGGCGGCTCGGCGACGCTCAACGCGGACATCGCGGCGTGGTGCGCCACGGAGACGGACGTCGAGTGCGTCGATATCGCCGGCGCCATCACGACGGCGCAGACAGATGCGGAGTGCAACGCCGTGGCCGCCGCAATCAAGGCGAAGCTCGTGACGCTCGCGACGGCTACGGGCAAGAACACCCCGTCCTCATGGACGCGTCCGGCGGTCGTCCTCGACGCGACGAACAACGTGCCCGCCGCGTACCTCGTAGGCTTCACGCGCGTTCGCACAATCGAACTGAACCAATCCATCGGCTTCCCGCAGAACGTTTATCAGATTCCCTACTCTTACGCTCCGGCGATGCAGGAGACAGGGATTGAGAAGGCTGGCTACTACATCGAGCTGGTTCGCAAGGACACCGGCGCGCTGCAGGCGTTGTGGATCGACATGGACGCGCCCGGCTCCACATGGGCCGACGTGGCGTTCCCGGTTACGCACGCGCAGCGCAAGCAGGTGACGGTCAATAAGCTCCACGTGTGGAGCAACTTCGGCGGCGTCTCGCAGGTGGCGGCCAACGACGACACCGTGGATGGCTATCTTGAGTTCAATCCCGTGAACTATTCGCAGACTGAGCGCACGGGTGACGTAGTCGCAGAACCGTGGAGCGGTGCGTTCGGCTTCAACGACACGCTGACCACCAGTGGCGGAAGCGGCCATGCCTGTTTCCAGATCATGCGGAAGTTCTCCGAAGAAGGAGCTTTCCCCGCTGCGGAAATCCTCTTTGCCTTCAACCGCTGGGGCACTTCTTCGGGGAGATTGCGTGCGCTCGGCATGGGCACACTTGCCGACTATGGCAACCACGGTTATACCACGTCCAAGGCGCTTGACTGGACCTATACGTACAGCGATACTGCGTCTGCCGACGTGAACAACATCTCCGAAGGGGCGTACTCCTACATCCGCATTGAGTTCTGGGTGAAGTACGCCGATACGCCCACGCGTGCGGACATGGCGAAGTATCTCTGGACGGGCGCGACGGATGCGACGTTCAACACGGTCGGCAACTGGGCGAAGGACGAGGCGGTCGCCACCTCGCTTGCGAACGCCAGCGTCCTCCTGCCCGAAGGCGCGAGCCAGACGTTCACCTACATCGGCTACGACCCGATTTCGCTCAACACGACGACGTTCATGCTCGACGGCTCGGCGACGTTCCCGACGGTCGGCGGGTTCTACCTCAACGGACTTGACATGGGCGCGACGGGCAGGATCACCTACGACCCCGTGAAGTTCTCCCTCCGCCTCGTGACTCCGCCCGTGTTCGCCCCCGGCGCAAAGATCGCGCTCACGCCCAACTACGCCACGGCGACGAAGGGTCGCTTCCTCCTGATGACGTGGGATAGGGGCGCGCTTGAAATGGACGCCGCCTCGCTCAACGCCCTCTTCGACACGGCGAGCGCGAACGGCGCGGACGTGAAGGTGTGGGCCGAGAACCTTGCCAGCGGCGGACGCCTCTGGCTCGACCTCAACTATTCCGCCGCAAAGCAGCGCATCAACGTCCTCTGCACGGGCGACTCCATCACGCAGGGCAGCAACTCCACCTACGGCAACTGGCGCATCTTCCTGATGAAGCGCCTCGCTGCCGCCGGCTACGCGCCCGTCGCGAAGGGACATTGGAAGATCGAGAGCAACGACATCTGTGGCGCGACGATGCCCGAGGAGTGGGTGTGGCACTCCGGCATCAGCGGGCAGCGCCTCGTCACGAAGGGCGGCGGCGGCACGATCGACGCCATCGACGCGATGCTCGACTGCGCGGGCGACGTGGATTTCGTCCTCGCAAAGATCTGCACGAACGACATCAACGCCAACAACGCCACTGCCGAAGAGCTTTTCCCCGTGTGGACGAACCTCGTGTGGAAGACGCTGAACCGCAAGCCGCACGCGAAGTTCATCGCGGGCGCGGTGGTGGACATCGCCTACACTCCGGCAAAGGACGAACAGGTCGTCGCGTTCAACGCGGCGATGAGCAACGCGATCGCGAACGCCACGTTCCCGGCGAAGCGCGCCTATTTCGCGGACCTCTACACGCCGTGCTACCGCTACGACGGCGAGGGCAACTACATCACGGGCAGCTTCTACGCGAACAACAACCTCCACCCCGACTGGCCGGGCGAGGACAAAATGGCCGAGACCTACTGCAACGCCATCCTCGGCGCGATTGCCGACGATCCAGGCTTCGATCTTGGCGCGGCGGAGACGGGCGTTCCGACGACGAGCGGCGTGGAGAACAACGTCCCGGCGGCGTATCGCGCCGGCATGACGCGCGCCCGCGTGTTCGACATCGCGGCGAACGGCGGCACGGCTCTCACGTCGCTCGGCTACGTGCCGTACGCCTACGTGAACGACGCGGCTCCGACAAACAACCTTTCGCGCGTCGGCTACTACATCGAGCTGAAGCGCAAGGACACGGACCTCGACGACTACCACGACCTCACGCGCTGGATCTGGGTCTCCTGCGACGCCTTCGGCGACCGCACGCTTGCGGACGTCGGCATCCCGCTCACGACAGTCAACCAGTGCGCCGTGAACCGTCTGCGCGTCGTCTCCAACATGCCGGGCATTGAGTCGACGGCGGCGGACGAGAACAACGTGCGCGGCTGGGTGGAATTCTGGCCGAGCCAGTACAACGTCGACCCGAGCGGCAAGGTTGACGCCCCTGCGAAGGTGTTCCGGTGCGACTGGAACGACAAGCGCTCCGACAATATGTCGGGCTACGGTTCGATGCAGGTCCACCGCTTCACGCCCGGCGAGGCGAACCCCGCGCAGGTGATGTTCGCGTTCAACCGCTGGACCGGAGCTGACTGCTACGAGATCGGCATCGGCAACTTCTCGCACAACGGCAAGTCCATCGACCAGACGTGGATGGGCGACGCGACCTTGCGAGAGAGGAACACCTCGCTCGCCTACGAGGTGGCGAAGATCGAAATCTGGACGGCGAGCGACACGCCGGACGGCGCGGCGTTCGTGCTGCTGGACGAGGTTGCGCCTTCCGGCGGCGGCGAGGCGACGGTGACGGGCGAAGTGCGCGACTTCGGTGCGGGCGCATCCTCCGCCACGCTCACGCTCGAATGGTCCACCGACCCGACGTTCGCGACGGTCGCGGGCTCCACGAACATCGGCGTGGTGGCGGAGACCGGCGCGGTGACGGCGACGGCGACGGGGCTGACCACCGGCCAGACGTGGTACTTCCGCTTCACGAGCGTGAACAGCGCGAACGTGAGCGCGGCGAGCGGCGTGAGCGATCCGCTCGACTACAGCGAAGGCGTGTGGCGTCCGCAGACAGCCTCCGACGTCTGGACGTCCATCGCGTGGCAGAAGAACGGCGCGGGCTCGCCCGTCGCGTTCAACCCGGCGTGGACGGCGAAGTTCGACGGCAACGAGGCGACGCCGGTTGCGTCCGTGCAGGTGCCGGAAGCCGTGCGCGCGGAACAGGTGACGGTCGATGCCTCCGCGAACTACACGCTGACGGGCGCGGGCGCAATCGAGTCCAAGCGGCTCGTCAAGAAGGGCACGGGCACGCTCACGCTCGGCGCGGGCGTTCTCGCCGAGACGCCCGACATCGTGATCGAGGCGGGAACGGTGAAGCTCGGCGACGACGCCGTTGTTGGCGCGGCAGGACGAAACGGCGGCACGATCACGGTGAAGAACGGCGCGCAGTTCGACCTTAACTACACGGACACGACATCGGCGGCCGGACGCGCCCGTGCGCTGGTGACGAGCGGCAAGAAATTCGTGATCGAGGGCGCGGGGCCGGACGGCGACGGCGCGCTCGTCTCCACGTTCGCGAACACGGCGTGGGGTTCGCCCATCGACGAAATCGAGTTGACTGGCGACACGACGATCGGCGGCGTGAGCCGCATCGACATCCGCGGCAACACGAAGAACCGCATTGTCGGGCCGACGAACGCCACGCTCACCGTGAAGACTCGGCCATCGAGCGACTACGGCCTGGGACTCGTGGGCGGCAGCATCTCGGTTGGCAAACTCAATGTCGCGCCCGGTGGCAAGTTCAAGATCGAGGGGGCGACGGCGATCAACATCCCCTACGGAATCGATCTCTACGGAATGTTCATGTTCTACACCGGATCGGGTACGTGGAGTACTGGCGGCATCACGGCGATGGGCACGGCCGGCTCCATCGGCAACGCCTCGGGTGACGCTTATGTGCGGACGCCCGTCACCATTCCGTCCGGCGCGAAGCTCACGATGAACGGCAGCAAGTCTTTGTACTACGACGGAACGGTCACCAACAATGGCACGATATCCGTGTCGAGCGGCACGCACTTGCTCGAGGGTAACGTGGAGGCCGGAAGCGGGGCGAAGTTCAATGTCACCGGAGGAACGCTCTATCTTTCCGGCAATGGTGACTACGGCGACGGCGACTACAACGTTTCGCTTTCTGGCGGCGGATCGCTCGTGCTTGGACGCAACAACGGCGGATATGGAATACCGAACTTAAAGAAGGGACAGCTTGCAGTCACGGCTGCAAGCGGGCATACAGGCACGGTGTACTTCCACCCGGCCACATCGACGTCCATCGACGGCCTGGCGTGTTCCGGAACGGTCAAGAATTTCTTCATGCAGGGCCCGAGCTCGAAGACGCGCAACGAGGGTCCCGTCATCGCCGGCCATGCAAACGACCTTGTCGTCTCGGCCAACTACCTCGAGGCCGGCAACGGCAACGGTCGCGGCGAGTGGACGGTCACGGGCGAGAACTCACACATCGCCGTCACGACCCTCTCCGCGAACTGGATCGGGTCCCAATACTACGCCGGCTCGCTGACGTTCAGGGACGGACTTCTTGAAGTCGGCTCGGGCGGCATCCGCGAGGCGTGGACCGATCCGGCGCGCACCGCCTTCAACATGGAGAGCGGCACGCTCCGGGCGACGGCGAATTTCAACATCGGCAAGGCCGGCATGAGGGCGTCGTTCGGCGGCCCGAAGAAGGACGGCGCCGTGACGTTCGACCTGAACGGCAAGACCGTGAAGTGGGGCACGGGCCTCACGGGCGCGAGCGACGTGACGCTCACGGGCGCAGGCACGTTCGCGCCGGACCGCGCCGGCATCCAGGGCATTCCGCTCGGCAAGTGGACCGTCAACGCGACGGGCACGGTCGATCTCCGCAACGCGGCCGGCTTCGCGGGCGGTCTCGCGCTCGCGGCGGATGCGTCCGCCACGCTCGACATCGCCGGCACGAACATGGTGGAGTTCCTCGCGTGGACCTGGACGGGCAACGCCTGGGACACCATGAAGCCTGCATTCCAGAATTCCACGCCCGAGGCCATCACGCCGTTCGTCGCGACGTCCTTCACCTACGCCAACCGCCCGTCGTCGACGCTCGTTGACGTCAAGTACGGCAGCGGCAGCGGCTTCAACTACATCGGCGAGTTCTACGTGAGCGCCGAGAAGGCGGGTACGTGGTCCTTCAGCCACAACGGCATCAGCCACAATGGCCTCCAGATCGATGACACGGAACTCGACAGGGCCGGAAAGAACACCACGACCACGGGCAAGACCATCGACCTGGCCGAAGGCTGGCACAAGTTCATGATCTCCTTCTACACGGATGCGGCGAATCCGTCCTTCGGTCCGAGGAGCGGGGGTGACACGACGATCACGTTTAAGGCGCCGGGCGACACCGACTACACCGTGTTCGACACGACGACCGTGCCGATGCGGATGCGTGCCGAGGCGAGCGCGCGCACAAGCGTGCGTTGGCGCAAGTACATGAGCTATGGCGACAGTGCCTCGGTGTACGCCGACGCCGACGAAAGCAAGTACGCGACGCTCGATGTCGTGACCAACTCGCTGCAGGTCATCCATCAGAAATTCTCGACCGGCGTGAACGCCCCGCTCGGCGGTGCGTCCGCCCGGTTCGACGGCTACTTCAAGGTTGCGCCGGAGCAGGAGGGAGTCTGGACGTTCAATGCGAAGTTTGACGACCGCATCGCGCTATCTGTCGATGGACGCCGCCTCTTCGCCGGGAACACCGGCTCTGCCAGCATGACGCTCCGCGCCGGCTGGCACAAGTTCGACATCCGCACGGGTGACACGACGCCATCGGGCAACACGACATACGGCACGGGCGGCGGACTTACCGATTCCGTCGGCAATACGGTTGCGCTTGAATTCAAGGTCAACGGCGGTGCCTACTTCGCCTTCGACGAGCGCTACTTGCCGATTGCCTACACGCCCGGCGACGCGCAGAAGTTCGAGGAGCCGGGTCTGGGCGGCGAGATCGAGCTTGCGGCGGGATCGACGCTCACCAATGCGCCGCGCGACGGCGGCTGGTGCCCGATCTACGGCACGCTGAAAGGCAGCGGCACGCTCGCCGGCCCGTACCGCTTCACCGGCGAGAACAACAGCTGGGTGGTCGAAGGCGCGACCGTGTCGCGTGCGACCCTCCCGGCCGTCCAGTTCGGCAATGCGACGCCTGAAACGTTCAAGGGCTTGAAGTCGCTGAGCGTCACGTTCGATGCGCAACCTACGCGTCGAGCCTACTTCCTCACGGGCGAGGTCACCGGTCTGACCGCCGCCGATATTGCCGGCGTGACGTACACCGTGACCGACGAGGCCGGCAACGACTACACGGAACTTCTCACGCTCACGGTGCAGGACGGCAAGCTGGTGTTCACCAACGCCAAGCCCCAAGGCATGTTCCTCATCGTGCGGTAGGGCGCGGATTCCGGCCGCGCCGCAGGGCGAGGCGTCCCGCCGAGCCGTGACAGCAAGCGTACAACAGCAAGACTTGTTGTCGTACGCTTGCTGTTTCAAAAGCATGATTGGGCGGTGACAAGCGCGAGTCGGGGTTTTCGGCTTGCGGGCGCGGTGACGGTGTGGTCGATGTCTATGGGGCGTTCGGCATGTATTCCCGGGCCTTCCACGGTACGCGGCTGCACGACGGCTCGCCCCACCGGGAGGGCTCGCGCTTGTCGCGAGCCGGGATTCGGCGCAAAGGCCCCGTTGACAGGCGACCGTGGGATTTAGTAGAATGACCGCAACTGAGGTGAAGTGAAAATGTACGACCAGATCTACAAGCGGATTGACGACACGCTCTGGAAGGACGCCGGATGCGGAAGCGAGCTCGACTACGTGGAGCAGTCGAGCTGGATTCTCTTTCTCAAATACCTCGACGACCTCGAGCAGAGCCGCGCGGCGGCGGCGGAGCTCGACGGGCGCACCTACGCGCCCATCATCGAGCGGAAGTACCGCTGGAGCACGTGGGCCGTGCCGAAGAAGAACGGCGAGAAGGACCTGTCGAAGACGCTCACGGGCGACGATCTCCTCGGGTTCGTGCGCAGCGAGCTCTTCCCCTACCTGCGCGCGTTCAAATCATCCGAGGCCTCGCCCGACACCCTCCAGTACAAGATCGGCGAAATCTTCAGCGGCATCCAGTGCAAGCTCACGAGCGGCTACGTGATGCGCGACGTATTCGACGAGGTGGATAACCTCCGCTTCCAGTCGAGCGAAGACCAGCACGAGATGAGCTCGCTCTACGAAATCCGCATCAGCCGCATGGGCAACGCGGGTCGGAACGGCGGCGAATACTACACCCCGCGTCCGCTCATCCGCTCGATCATCGCCGTGCTGGAGCCGAAGATCGGCGAGCGCATCTACGACGGCGCATGCGGCTCGGCGGGCTTCCTCTGCGAGGCGTTCGCCTACCTCATCAAACTGTGCAAGACGGCGAAGGACCGCGAGACCTTGCAGAAGAAAATGCTCTTCGGCAAGGAGAAGAAGGCGCTTCCCTTCATCATCGGCACGATGAACATGATTCTCCACGGCGTGGAGGCGCCGAACATCCTCCTCGCGAATACTCTTGCCGAGAACCTCGCCAACATCCAGCCGTCGCAGCAGGTCGATCTCATCCTCGCCAATCCGCCATTCGGCTCGAACTCCGAGCGCGGCGAGATCAAGGAGAACTTCACGATCAAGACGGGCGAGACGGCCTACATGTTCCTTGAGCACTTCATTCGCATGCTCAAGCCGGGCGGCCGCGCGGGCGTGGTGATCAAGAACACCTTCCTCTCGAACGGCGATGCGACCGCGCTCCGCAAGATGCTGCTTTCCGACTGCAACCTCTTCGCCGTGCTCGACCTGCCGCAGAAGGTTTTCACGGCGGGCGTGAAAACGGTGGTGCTCTTCTTCGAGAAGGGCCGCCCCACGAAGAAGACCTGGTTCTACCAGCTCAACCTCGACCGCACGCTCGGCAAGACCAACCCGCTCACCGAAGATGACCTGGCCGAATTCCGCACGCTCTTCAAGAAGAAATCCGACAGCGCGAACTCATGGACGGTCAACATCGCCGACCTCGATCCCGATACGCTCGACCTCACCGTGCGCAACCCGAATGCGAAGGAAGAGAAAGTGATGCGCGCGCCAAGGGAAATCGCGGCGGAGATGGCCAAGCTCGACAAGTCGAACGCGGCGCTCCTCGCCGACATCCTGAAAACGCTGGGGTGATGGCATGGCCGAAGAGGTAAGGCGAGATATCATTCACCACATGGGCCGCCGATGCCGCGATTGGGATTACGGCGGGCGGGCGATCTACATGATCACCATCAACCTGAAAGAGCGCGGCCGCCCGGTGATGGCGGAATGGGCACGCGCTTCGCCGGAAACGGCGAAGATCTATATGCCCCTCACGCCCTTGGGCGAGAAGGTGCTATCATGCTGGCGGCGCATCCCCGAATTCTGGCCGATGGTTGAATTGCTAGAATGCCAGGTGATGCCCGATCACTTCCACGGCTTGCTTTTCGTGAAAGGGGCCTTGCTTTCCAGCAGCGGACGGCCGAAAACCTTGGGCGACGTGGTGCGCGGCTTCAAAACCGGCTGCCGGGAAGTTGGATGGGATGAAGGGTATGTTGATAATATCCTTTTCCGCGAAGGGCAGCTCAAGCGCATGGCCGATTACATCCGCGATAATCCGCGCCGCCTTGCCGAGAAAAGGGCCAATCCCAGGCTTTTCAGGCACGTGGCGGATTTGGCGCTAGACCTGCCCGTATCCGAGCAGGCGCAGAACCGGCCTTCCGGGCAGGCGCAGAACCGGGCCATATCCGAGCAGGCGCAGAAGCAGGCCGCAGCTCGGCCAGAGCAACTTCAGCTCTTTTCCGAGCATGATTTGCGCCAGCCCGGAAACGGGCCGATGAGCGCTTCGCCGGAAATGCCGAGGTTCTGCGCTTCGCCGGAAACGGCGAAGTTACCATGCGCTTCGGCGGATACGGCGAAGTCTTTCCGAGCCCACTTTTCTGCCATTGGCAATGCCGCGCTTCTGCGGTGGCCGGTGATTCTGCAGGTGCAGTGCTCGCGCAGCGATTTCAGATACCAGCGCGTGCGCCTCGCGACCGGCGGATGGAAGATCCTGCGCAATGCCGCCGGCGAGCCGCTGGTGGAATACGCCTCGCCCGCTTTCGAGGCGAAGTGCGAGGATGCCCTGCGCTGTGCCAAAAACGGCGCGGCGCTGATCAGCCCGTGCATCTCGCACGGCGAGCGCGAAATCGCCCGCCGCGCCCATCTCGCCGGCATGCACGTGATCGCCTTGTGCAACAAGGGCTTCTCGAAGTTCGAGAAGCCCAACGGCGCGCTCTTCGATCAATGCGCCAAGGGCAATCTGCTCATGCTCGCGCCCGCCGCCTGGCCGTATGTGCCCGGCGAAAAGCCGCCCACGCGCGAATCTTCGCTCGTGCTGAACCGCATTGCGCAGCTGATCGCCGGCGAGGGGCGTGCTGAAATCAAATACAACGGCATGGTGCTCAAGGATATCGATTCCAAAGTCCGCGCGGCCCTGCGCCCGCAGCTGGAGTCGGTTATTGGCAGCGTACCTAAAGAGGAGGCCGACTTCGTGCGCAAGTCCATCGCAGAGCAGCACGTCATCGATGAGGAGATGTGGAAATGAGCGGCTGGACCACAAAGAAACTGGGCGAGGTGTGCGAGGAGATAAGGGAAAGAATCTCTTCAGCAGAGATCCCTTTGGCGGCATATATCACGACTGATAACATGCTCAAAAATTGTGCGGGTGTTTGCGAAGCAGAAAACCTTCCGCCGAAGATTTGCAGTCTAGTTTTGTATCAATCTGGCGATATTCTGCTATCCAACATTCGGCCATACCTCAAAAAGATATGGCTGGCGGATCGCAGCGGCGGCGCTTCTTCAGATGTGATAGTCTTGCGCCCACGATTTGAGAACATTCTCGCGAGTTACATTTACCGAGCTCTTGCAAGAGATGAGTTCTTTGATTTTTCAATGTTGAATGTGACAGGAACGAAAATGCCAAGAGGAAAGCGGGATTGGATTAAGTCGTTTGATATCCCCATCCCACCCCTCGCCGAGCAGAAGCGGATCGTGGCGAAGATCGACGCGGCGTTTGAGAAGATCGACAGACTGAAGGCCAACGCCGAGAAGAACCTTGCGAACGCGAAGGAGCTTTTCCAATCCGCGCTTGACGAGGCCATGCGCCCGAAGAAGGGGTGGGTGGAGAAGCGGCTGGGGGAGGTGGCAAATATTCGCGTTGGGCCGTTTGGAAGTTCTCTTCATAAGGCCGATTATGTTGATAATGGAGTGCCATTAGTCAATCCCTGCCACATGAAGGATTCTAAAATTGCCGATAGAATATCAACACAGGTATCACATGATAAAGCCGAGTCGTTAAAGGAGTATCGACTAAAGGCTGGTGACATTGTTTTTGCAAGACGAGGAGAGATTGGGCGACTGGCATTTGTTTCTGAAAAGGAAGATGGTTATCTCTGCGGAACTGGAAGCCTCTTTGCTCGTTTCAGGGAGAGATACGATATTCAATTTCTGTATTTCTTTTTTTCAAGTAAATCGTTTGTTGAAAGATTGGTGCTACTTTCGACAGGAACCACCATGAAGAGTATCAATTCGTCTGCGCTTGAAAGCATGAGCTTTTCGGTGCCGCCAATGAATGATCAACAACGGCTTGCCAAGCAACTTGATTCACTTTCTCAGAAAACTAAAGCACTCCAGCAGAACTACGCGCGGCAGGTTGCCGACTGCGCGGAGATGCGGCAGGCGATCTTGCGTGAGGCATTTGAGGGAAGACTATGAACGAAGCGCAGACGAGGCTTAACCTGATCGATCCCGCGATTCGGGCGGCGGGATGGACGGCGGAGAACGACTGCCAGGTGCTCGTGGAGCAGACCGTCGCGCCGGGGCGCGTGGGGAAGGTGCGCGGCAAGCCGCTCCGCGCCGACTACATCCTCTGCCACCGCGGGCGGCGGCTCGTGGTGGTCGAGGCGAAAGGCGACGAGCATCAGGCGATCGAGGGCTACGAGCAGGCGCTCAAGTACGGGCGCATGCTGGGCGTGCAGGTGGCGTACGCGACGAACGGGCACGAAATCCTCGAGATCGACCTCGCGACGGGCGGGGCGAATCCCGTGTCCGAATTCCCGGCGCCGCAGGAGCTGTGGTCGTTCATGGGGCTCGGCGGCGGCGAGGGATGGGTCGAGGCGTTTTCCCTCGTGCCGCTCTGGTTCGACGCGGTGAAGCGCCCCCGCTATTACCAGGAGCTCGCCGTCAACCGCGTGACCGATGCCATCGCGGCGCGGCAGCGGCGCATCCTCCTCACGCTCGCCACCGGCACGGGAAAGACGTTCATCGCGTTCCAGATCGCGTGGAAGCTCTTCAAGGCGAGGTGGAACCTCCAGGCGGCGGCGGGCGACGGACGTCCGGGCGCGCGGACGCCGCGCATCCTCTTCATCACCGACCGCAACATTCTCGCCAACCAGGGGCTGATCGACTTCAGCGGGTTCGACGAACACGCGCTCGCGCGCGTCACGCCCAAGGCGATCCACAAGCGCGACGACAAGGTGCCGACGAACGCGACCGTTTTCTTCACGATCTACGAAACGCTCATGCAGGGCGAGCCGGGCCGGGAGTTCTACCGGCAATACGCGCCCGACTTCTTCGACTTCATCATCATCGACGAATGCCACCGGGGCGGCGCGAAGGACGAAAGCACGTGGCGTCAGATCCTCGAATACTTCGAGCCCGCGTACCAGCTCGGCATGACCGCCACGCCCAAGCGCGACGTGAACGCCGATACGTACCGCTACTTCGGGAGGCCGGTCTACGAGTATTCGCTTCTGCAGGGCATCGAGGACGGCTTCCTCACGCCGTTCCGCGTCCAGAAGGCGACCTGCACGATCGACGACTACGAATACGACGACTGCGATACCGTCGTTTCGGGCGAAGAGGAGCTGGACAAGGAGAAGACCTACGAGGAGCGGGATTTCTACCGGGGACGCATCCGCATCCGCGAGCGCGACGAGGAGCGCGTGCGGGAGCTGTTGGACAAGATCAACCCGATGGACAAGACCATCATCTTCTGCTACAACCAGCCGCACGCCATGGAGATCATGTCCATGGTCAACAAGTTCCAGAAGCTCGCGGAGAAGACGCCCGACTACTGTCGCCGCGTGACGGCGAACGACGGCGAGGAGGGGGAGCGCTTCCTGCGCGAGTTCCAGAACAACGAGAAGCAGTTCCCGGTCGTCCTCACCACGTCGCAGAAGCTCTCGACGGGCGTCGACGCGCGGAACGTGCGGAACATCGTGCTGATGAGGCCCGTCAACTCGATGGTCGAGTTCAAGCAGATCGTCGGGCGCGGAACGCGTCTCTTCGACGAGAAGTACTACTTCACCATCTACGACTTCGTGGGCGCGAGCGACAAGTTCGACGACCCGGCGTGGGACGGTCCGCCCGTGTGTCCGAAATGCGGGTGCGACCCGTGCGTGTGCACGCGCGGCGGGAAGGGCCGGGGCGGCGGTG
>Ga0256407_10000870_pt1 | contig 68017 bp, 52 predicted proteins | sample RumenRJG_04DNA_FD_193489 | JGI IMG/M metagenome (GOLD analysis project Ga0256407, IMG submission 193489) | Bovine rumen microbial communities from Lethbridge, Alberta, Canada - RJG_04 | ecosystem: Host-associated > Mammals > Digestive system > Stomach > Rumen | place: Canada: Alberta... | reverse complement strand
AGATATCCTTTCCTAAATAATGTATTCATATTTGCCATATTGCGTGTATACTATTTTTTTTTTAATGAATATCGTCATTTAAAAGGGAATGTCGTCCAACCTCAATCTTTTTTCTCCCTCCCCTTTGTTAGTTTATAAACTTTAAAAATTTCTATATCTGTCTGAATTTCTTCTACTTTTTTACGTGCCCATATAGCTACCAATTCCCATATTATTGAGTCCAGAGATATCGATATACTGAATTTGGAGAGGTGGAATGTTAAAGGCGCAGATGCAAATCCTTGCAAGATGGAGAGAAAAAATGCTATAACTTTTGTATGTAGTTTCTTTTCTATTTTGGCATCCACAGTTCCATTATTTATTGTGAGAAAAAGCAGTAGGCTAAAAGTAAAGGAACATGCTGTGTTTATTTTATGGTTACTATAACCTTGTACAACAAAAAACAAAGATCCAGGAATCAGCCAGAGAACACCCCTTATTACATTAAGATTAACCTCTAATTGCAATATGTCGTTCAAAAATTTTTTTGTTCTGTATCCTAAACATCCAAGTTTAAAATATTCCCCTGCATCATAGTTCCACCATTTGAAATAGTTGTTAGCACCTGATAAAGCCAATGAGCCAAAAAAGTTAGCATAATTCTCCCAAGATAATAAACAGTCGAAAAAATCTTGTACATCTTGTTTTTTGTGTTCTTGATTAAACTTCTCCACTGTTTGTTTATCCATATTATATACTTGTTCACTGATTTTGTTGCAACGGTTACCATATGGTGGATTAGTATCCCCTTGCGGCATCTCTGACCGGAAAGAAATTCCATTATTTTGAGAAGTAGTCATAGGATTATTAGTTAGCAGCGGCGCTGCCGTTCGATCATCCATTGCCTTCACCTCATTTACAACGAGCATATTAGCAGCCATCATCACCCCTACCAAAAGATATCCTTTCCTAAATAATGTATTCATATTTGCCATATTACGTGTATAATATTTTTTTTGATAAAAAATGGAAGAAATAATCTTTGGCTGTTTATTATTCCTCGAGTTTATTCTTAGTGATGAAGTTAATTGATGTGAAATTGATTGATTCTGGGTAGTAATTATATATTTTGATATTTATACACTACCCGCTTTCGTCTGTTTTTAATTAATTGTCAGTTAGCTTTTATTATTATTATTATTATTATTTTCGTCTTCTTTTTTCTCTTCTTCTTTTTTCTCTTCAATTATAGGTTCTTCTTTTTTCTCTTCAATTTTAATTTCTTCTTTTTTTTCTTCAGGCTTTGGCTCTTCTTGGATAATTTCTGCTTTAGTGTCTATCTTTTCTTTTTTTTCGCTCATGTCTACTAGTTCTTGCATGTTTTTTAGTTCTTCTGCATTTTCGTCTTTTTTTTCTTCCATTTTCTTCTTACCACTTAGTTTTAAAATATTATCTATTATACCCCACCATATTATCGAGTCAAGAGATATCGATATACTGAAATTGAATTTGGAGATGTGGAATGTCAAAGGCATAGAGGTGAACCCTCGTAAGATGTCGCTAAAAAAGAAGAGGGTCCAAGAAAAATTACCATTTTTTTTACCTTCTTTTGATGTTTTTATCATAATCAATTTAATAATATTAGGAATTGCCCAAAAAGCACCTCTTCCTAAATTAAAATTAACTTCGAATTGCAACACACCATACAAAAATCTTTTAGACTTCCATCCAAGACATCCAAACTGCCTATACCACCCTGGATTATAATCCCACAATTTGAAATAGTTGTTAGCAACAGATGAAACCGTTCCTCCAATGAGATTAATAGTATTCTCATAATATAATACTTTATCAAAAAAACCTTGTTCACCAGATTTTTTTCCTTTTTTCTTTCCCTTCTTCTTTTTATTAATCAAATCAACTTCTTTTCCATCAATCAAATCAACTTTTTTTCCCTTTTCATTATCATTCGTCTTCATTGCTCTTACCTCATTTACAACGAACATATTAGCAGCCATTACTACTCCTGCCAAGAGATATCCTTTCCTAAATAATGTATTCATATTTGCCATATTTAAACTTGCCATATTGCGTGTATACTATTTTTTTTTTTTTTGAATAAAGTTTAAAAATATTTTTTTGATAGTTTGGCATATAAATTGCTGTTATATTTATTGATTATATTTATCGAAAAGATGTAAATTATGGTAGAGATAAGAATTAAGCCTTTACGTGACTTTATATTAGTGTCACCTAAAGAAGTGGAGAAGACTCCATCGGGTATTATTATTCCTGAAAAAGCGCAGGAAAAGCCTCAGGAAGGGACAGTGATTGCTGTTGGTCCTGGGAAAAAAGATGAGCCAATGAATCTTAAACCTGGGGATACGATTCTTTTTAGTTCTTATAGCACGAAGACGTATAAAGATGGAGATAAGACTTATTTGCTTATGCATGAAGGTGATGCTTACGCTGTTGTATATAATGATTAGAAAATTTTTTAACGATATTGAATTATGGCAAAAGGGATAAGATATGGTGTTGATGCAAGATCAGCCATAAAAGAAGGAGTTGATAAGTTGGCTAATGCTGTGAAGGTTACATTAGGTCCATGTGGGCGTAATGTGGTCCTTGAGAAGAAGTATGGTGCTTCTACGATTACAAAGGATGGTGTTTCAGTTGCTAAGGAGATTGAACTGTCAGATCCTATTGAAAATATAGGTGCGCAGATGATTAAAACCGTAGCGTCTAAAACAAATGATGGTGCGGGGGATGGTACGACAACGGCAACAGTCCTTGCTCAAAGTATATATTCGGATGGGTTGAAGTTTGTGGCATCCGGTGCTAATCCTGTTGAGGTTAAAAATGGTATGGATATGGCTGTTGATGTTGTTGTTGAGAATCTTAAGTCAATTGCTAAGGAGATAGACATTGACGGTAGTGATGTTGAGAAGATCGCAACAATATCTGCTAATAATGATGAGGAGATCGGCAAGATGGTAGCTCAGGCTATGGTTAAGGTCGGTAGAGATGGTGTGATAACCGTCGAAGAGGCTAAAGGTACTGATACTACTGTGAAGGTTGTTGATGGAATGGAGTTTGACAGAGGTTATCTATCTCCTTATTTCGTTACAAACGTAGAGAAAATGTCTGTCGAGCTTGAGAATCCTTATATATTAATAACTGATAAGAAGATAAGCGTTTTTAAAGAAATTATTCCTATTTTAGATTCTGTAGCGCAAACAGGTAAGCCTTTATTAATAATAGCTGATGATGTTGACGGCGAGGCTTTAAATGCGTTAGTCATAAATAGATTACGTGTTGGTTTAAAGTTATGTGCTGTTAAAGCTCCAGGATTTGGAGACAGGAAGAAGGACTTGCTACAAGATATAGCTATAGTCACTGGCGGTGTTGTAGTATCTGAAGAGCGAGGATTAAGCTTAGATGCGGTTACAATAAACGATCTTGGAACAGCTGCGAAGGTTAATGTCTTCAAGGAGAATACAGTTATCGTAGATGGTGCTGGCGATAAGAGTGCTATACAAGAGAGGATAGCACAATTACGTTCTCAATATAACAATAGCACATCTAAATACGACCAGGAGAAAATAAGCGAGCGTATTGCTAAAATGTCCGGTGGTGTGGCTGTACTTTATGTTGGTGCTTCAACAGAGGTAGAGATGAAGGAGAAGAAAGATAGGGTTGAGGATGCTCTACATGCTACTCGTGCTGCTGTTGAAGAGGGCATTGTTCCTGGTGGGGGAGTTGCTCTTTTGCGATGTAGTGAGAAGATAAAGGATCTAAAAACTGGAAATGAGGATTCTGATCTTGGCATCAAGATAATTTATAAATCATTGTTTGCCCCTATACAAACTATATTGCACAATGCTGGTGAGGAGCGCCCTGATGTTATAATACAGGACCTGCTTAACAATAAGAGCGTTGCTGATTATGGTTGGAATGCCCGTTTGAGGGAGTATCAGAACTTCTATGAGTCGGGAGTTATAGACCCTGTTAAGGTTACGCGCCTAGCACTTGAGAATGCTGCATCTGTTTCTGGAATGTTATTAACTACGGAGTGTGTTGTATTCGACGAGAAGGACGATTCCAAGAATGCTAATGAAGGAAGAGGTAACATCCCAGCCGGAGGTATGGGCATGATGTAGTAAAGTGTGCTCTTTTTATAAATTACTTTATTTTTCATACGTCAGCATGTAATCCTTGTTGACGTTTTTTTTATTTTTATTTAATTTTTAAATTCTCTAAAGATGTTTATTTGTTTATGGAATGGAGTAAGACAATAAATTATTGATTTTCTCTATATTGTAATTATATTATTTGAGTATTTTAATTTTTAAGGCAATTCTTTTGTTAGATGGTTTTATTTTGTGTTTATATTGTGTGTTAACGGATATTAAGATAGGTTAAAAGTTAGTATTATAAAAATAATTTGGTAGACATTGCGTCAATGTGACATACAAATAAATTAAAATACTAAGGGAGTTTCTGCCTTACACGCTTACCTTCTTTTTATTATAATAAAGAGGAGGAGAATACTATTTTTTTATTTTTTATCGAAGGGTAAAGTCTTATTAGTCTTCAATTTTTTTATATAATTTTTTAATTTGTCATCAATAACGAAGTGAGATACTACCATCCACATTATCGCATCAAAGGCTATAGAAATAGTAAGTTTTGATGTCAAGTGTATTATGAGAGGGACTGACACAAAATTTTGGACTACTCCTAATAAACTTCGAATAAATACATAAATTTTACGTTTATTAGCACACTTCATATTTTTCACTAGTTTATTTCCTATAACGAAAGGTGTGTATTCACCGAAAAGACAAAACAAATAGCCATTTGCAAATCTCTTCGCGGCTTCTTCATTCACTCCCTTATCTACTAAATTTTCTTTTATTATCTTACAAAAAGTACGCATTAAAAAGGTCTGTGCACAATATATAACTAACCAGAAGATCTCTCTTCCTAAATTAATGTTAGGACAAAATTGTAAATAACCCCTTGCGAAAGGATTTGAGTTCCAACCTGCGAATAAATAATCAGAGTAAAAACTTGGTTTATTCTCGTAGAAGTTATAAAGACCGTTAGCAAAAGTGAATAGTGCTCCTCCTACAAGGTTAATAGTGTTTTCCCATTGAAGCAGAAATCCAATATATTTGCATGGGCCAATATAAAAGGAATTTTCTATCTCTATTTTTTGTTCTGTTTGAACGTTATCTTCCTCTGTATTGTCTTTTTGTGAATCAGTATCTTTTTCTTCTTCTTTTTTTTGCTCACTCGGATCATTCGTTGCCTTCATCTCATTTACAACGAACATGTTAGCAGCCATTATCACTCCTGCCAAGAGATATCCTTTTCTAAATAATGTATTTACTTTTGCCATATTTAATTTCGCCATATTACGTGTATACTATTTTTTTTTGATAAAAAATTGGAAGAAATTATCTTTGGTTGTTTATTATTCCTCGGAGTTTATTCTTCCTCGAGTTTATTCTTCGTGATGGAGTTAATTAATGTGAAGATGATTAATTCTGGGTAGTAATTATAGTAGCAATTACATTTTGATATTTATCCCCCTACCCACTTTCGTCTGTTTTTAACTAATTGTCAGTTATTTTTCTTCTTCTTTCTTCTCTTCTTTTTCGTTGTCGCTCGTATCTTGTAGTTGCGCATAGTCCCCTAAATTAATATCAGTTTGATTTTCTTTGTTTGGTTGTTGCTCCGTCTTATCTAAAAATTTACCTATCCCTCCCCATATTATCGAGTCAAGAGATATCGATATGCTGAAATTGGAGATGTGGAATGTCAATGGTATAGATACAAATCCTCGTAAGATGTCTTTAAATAAGAAGGAGACCCAAGAATCTGCATTAATGCCGCTTTTAATCACATTCTCTTGGTTTTCTTTATTGTCATTTTGTTCTATTTTTTCTGCTTTTGTCAAAGATCGCCTAAAAATAATATGAAGAATCAGCCAAAGAGCACCTCTGCCTAAATTAAGATTAAAATCTAATTGGACGATATCAAAAAACTTCTTGGTTCTCCATCCTAAACATCCAATTCGAAGTTTCAAATATCCTCCTGGATTATAATCCCACCATTTGAAATAGTTGTTAAAACCTGATAGGGCTAATGTCCCAAAAAAGTTAAAATAATTCTCCCAGGATAATAATTTGTAGAGAGGACTTTGGTTTTTTTGGTCACCTTTTTCCCCCCCCATTTGAGTGTTAATCTCTTTTTGTTGAGGAATATTCATACTTTGAAATATTTCCTTATCCTGTATCTGCTCCTTCCTTATTAGTTTTTCATTGATACTTTTATCTAAATTATTAATATTTGTAGTTAGCGTCGTATTATCCTTCATTGCCTTTATCTCATTCCCAATGAACATATTAGCAGCCATCACTACTCCTGCCAAGAGATTTCTTTTTCTAATTTATTTTTTTATTTTTTCACTTTTTAATTTTTCCAAATTTCCTATTTTCTTTTTTTTTTTTTTTTTTTTTTTGAATAAAATTTAAAAATATTTTTTTGGCTTGCTGATAATCCAACCGTACAGCGAGTTTATTCTTCGTGGTGAAATTAATTAACGTGAAATTGATTAATTCTGGGTAGTAATTATATTTTGATGTTTATCCACCTACCCGTTTTCGTCTGTTTTTAATCAATTGTTAGCTAGTTTTTATTATTATTGTTTTCTTCTTTGTTGTTTAAAAATTTTTTTCTTCTTCGTCTAATTTTTCTTCTTTTTCTTCTTCATCCTTTTCCACTGTTTTGTATTCTTTATTAGACTATTTATTTTTTTCGTTGATTCTAGTTTGATCAATTGGTTTTTGGTTTGCTGCTTTTTCTTCCATATTCTTAATCACTAGTTCTAAAAACTTACCTATCCCCATCCATATTATCGAGTCAAGAGATATCGATATACTGAAATTGGAGATGTGTATTGCTAGAGGCACAGATACAAATCCTTGTAATAAGAAAACTGCAGTTTGGCTAATAAGAGAGAGGGTTGTTATTATTTCTGACTTAAAATTTATAAATATTATCATACGAACATTGAAGGAAGTGCACATAATATCTAAAAATTTATTTTCTCTATTTTCATCAGGTATAAAAAAATCAATAATACCAGCAATCAGCCAAAAACCACCCCTGCCTAAGTTAATGTTTATGTCGAATTGGAATATGTCTTTTATGAGCCTACCAGATCTCCATCCTAAACATCCAAGTTTAGAATATTTTCCTGGATTATAATCCCACCATTTAAGATAGTTGTTAGCAACAGATGAAATCACCCCACCAATGAGGTTAATATAATTTTCAGAACTTAAAACACGATATAAAACACCTTTTATTAAGAATGAGGCATTTTCATATTTTTTATTAAAGTAGTCTAGTTCATTACTATCTCCTACAGGTATTAACTTCCCATTATCATTTGGTGTGATATTTTCTTTTTCTTTATTATTCTCCGACGCTTTCACTTCATTCACAACGAACATATTAGCAGCCAGCACTACTCCTGCCAAGAGATATCCTTTTCTAAACAATGTATTCATATTTGCCATATTTAATTTTTCCATATCAACTGTATACTATTTTTTTTGATAAAAAAGGGAAGGAATTATCTTTGGTTGTTTATTATTCCTCGGAGTTTATTCTTCGTGATGAAATTAATTAATGTGAATTTGATTAATTCTGGGTAGTAATTATAGTAGCAATTACATTTTGATATTTATCCACCTACCCGCTTTCGTCTGTTTTTAATCAATTGTTAGCTAGTTGTTCCTTGTCCCCGCTGTTTCCAACAATTTATTCTGCAGGTTGATAGCCGATTTCTTTTTTTTCTATTTCTATTTTTGTTACTGGTGGTTTTTTTTCCTTATCCTCATCAAAAAACCTACCTATCACAAACTCCCATAGTATCGAGTCAAGAGATATTGCTATGCTGAAATTGGAGATGTGGAATGTCAAAGGCGCAGATACAAATCCTCGTAAGATGCCTTTAAATAAGAAGGAGACCCAAGGACTTACATTACTGACGCTTTTAATCTCCAGTCCTTCTTCGTTTGGTTTATTTTCTGTGGTATCTTTTATTTCTGCTTTTGTCAAAGATTGCCTAAATTTAATAATATGAGGAATCAGCCAACCGATACCCCTCCATAAATTAAGATTAAAATCTAATTGGACGATATCAAAAAACTTCTTGGTTCTGTATCCTAAACATCCAATTCGGAGGGTACAATATCCTCCTGCATTATAATCCCACCATTTAAGATAGTTGTTAATACCTGACAGAGCTAATGTCCCAAAAAGGTTAAAATAATTCTCCAAAGATAATAATATGTCGAGAGGACTTTGTTTTTTTTGGTCATTTTCTTTTCCTCCTTCTTCTCCTGTTTGAACAATATTCCCCGGCATTCCCTGATTTAGCATATATATATTTTTAAGACTATCTATATTACTATCTTTTTTTTCAGTAGTGCCTTTAATAGAATTATCATTCTCCGATGCCTTCATCTCATTTACAACGAACATATTAGCAGCCATTATCACTCCTGCCAAAAGATATCCTTTCCTAAATAATGTACTTACTTTTGGCATATTTAAATTTGTCATATTATGTGTATACTATTTTTTTTTTTTTTTTTTTTTTAATAAAATTTTAAAATATTTTTTTGTATTAAAATTTTTAATTTGCAAAAAAAAATTCTTTTTTTTTTTTATATATTTTTTTTTTTTTTGCATTTTTTAATTTTTATTATTTTTTTTTTTCTTTTTTTTTTTTTTTTTTTTTTGAATAAAATTTAAAAATATTTTTTCGAGATAAAATTTTGAATTGGCAAAACATAATACGTTTGTTTTTATGTTTAGTATTTTTATATGATTATACCATTTGTTGGCAATGAAGCGATGGTTGTTGAAGCATTACGCCGAGGAGAGGTTATTGCCGTTCCTACAGATACTGTCTATGGGCTTTGTTGCAGTATTTTTTGTGATAGTGCTATAGAGAGAATTTATAATATCAAGCATCGCCCTACATCTCAACCAGTTGCTATTGTTGTTGCGAACATCTCTGATATTTATAAATATGTTGATAGTACTAAACTTCCCGTAAATGCTTCTTTTATATTTGAAAATTTTTTACCTGGTCCTTTAACGGTATTACTTGAATCTAATGATGTAATTAAAAGCGAACATGTTGTCCACGGTGGCATGATAGCATTCCGTGTTGTTGATGTTTATCCTTTGACGGAAATAATAAAAAGTGTCGACTGTCCTTTGGTTTTAACCAGTGCTAATGTCCACGGCGCGGATAATTGCTTTACTGCTGAGCAAGTCTTTTCGCAGCTAGGAGAGGATGTTAGATATATTATTGATGTACGTGAGAGTGAAAGATGCTTCAATAAAGAGTCGACGATAATCCATTTTGAAGATGGCAAGGTCGTAATTGATAGAGAAGGTGTGGTAAGTAAAGATGATTTTATTTCCCAGAATATTGATGTTATAAGTTAGAAATTATCAATTAATAATTAAGATTTTTTTAAAAAGTAAGGAAAGTGATGGCTTTTAAAAATACCCTTTCTTTTGTTCTTCCCATAGTTTACGATAAAACGAATTATTATTTTTTATTAGGTCGTCATGCCTTCCTTCTTCCACAATTCTGCCTTTATCTATGACTATTATCCTATCCATATTTTTTAGTGTTGAAAGTTTATGTGCTATACATATTGTTGTTGGATTTGTTTGGTCGAAAAGGTTTATTGTCTCTAGTACTGACGCTTCCGACATTGTGTCTAGTGCCGATGTTATTTCATCTAATAGGAGTATCGACGCTTTTTTTATCAGCGCACGTGCTATTGATATTTTCTGTCTTTGTCCTCCTGAGAGGTTTATCCCTCTTTCTCCAGCAAGAGTATTATATCCTTGAGGGAACTGTAGAATGCTATCGTGTATTTTTATTTTTTTACACACATCATATATTTGTGTATCAGAGACGTCTGCAGCTCCATATCTTATATTCTCCATTATTGTTCTGTTAAAGAGGGTAGTATCTTGAGGTATTACACTAATTTGTTCTCTTAATGTTTTAGTGTTTATAAGGTTTATATCAAAATCGTTTATCAATATTTTTCCTGAAGTACATTGGAAGAGTTTAAGAAGTAGTGATAATATTGAAGTTTTACCAACACCAGATTCTCCTACGATCCCTATTTTCTCTCCAGGATTTATTGTTAGATTAAAGTCTGTTAGAATATCTCTTTCATTGTTGTCGTAATTGAAGGAAACATTCCTGAATTCTATTTTAAATGCTTGTGCAGGTTTTAGGCTTGGTAACACTTCGCCCTCATCGTTGTAATATTCCTTGTTGTAGAAAAAGTCCATGACACTTCTAAGAGCACTAAATTCATGTAGGACATCTTGCAGATATGTATTTACGTACCATAATGTTCTACCAACTACCAGGAATTGTTGTAGAGCAAAAGCTGCTGTTGTAATAGAAATTATACCATTGTTCTTCAAGCGTATTATTGAGATAAAGAAGTAGACTATAATTCCCAAGTATAAACTCCCCCCACATAAGAAAAGTATTATTTTGTATTTGTATGTGTTAAGTTCTGCTGTTATATATTCGGAGTTGTATTCATTGTGTAGCCTTTTAGCTTCCTTGTCCATTGTGTAGAAAGAGAAGATTGTCTGTATGTTTAATAGTCTGTCTGTTATCTTCCCCATTATATCATGCCCACAGTTGTATTCTTTGTATGTGCACTCTGTTATTTTTATCGATATTTTATACAGGACAAATATAAATATGATAGTCCATAATGTTGTTATACACCCTAGGAATGTATTTATGCTTATTAATGTTAGGAGGGATACTATTATTTTAAAACATTCTTTTGGAGTATTATGCCCTAAATCAAAGAACAAGTCATCAAAGTTGTCGTGGAGTAATGATATCCTATTAGATATTTCCCCTGTCGTTTTCTTCTTAAAAAACACATATTGCATTGACTGTATCTGCCTGTATATAGTTATTAATATGTTCCTGTTTATATAGGGAATGGATTTAGATGTTACATACCTTTCTGCAACATACAGTATTTCGAAGAAGAACACTCCTATCGTGAAGATTAGTGCATGTAGAAAGAATGAGAGATCATAAACCCAAATTCCTGTAGACACCTTCCCAATTATATAGCTTATTGTGTAGTTGAAGAAGCTGGATTCAAAACCCATGAAGAATGTAAATAGGAAGAAGGATGCTATATAACACCTGTACCCCTTGGTGTGATTAAAATAAAAAAGTAAGATCTCAATCCAGCTCATAAAAAAACACGTTAATTACAAAAAATGAAGATAGTGACTATAATATCATCATGCTATATAAGTAATATATATATGATTTTGCGGTATAAAAAGTCACATATGAAAAAGATTGTTAATCTGCTGCTTTTGTTTGTGTTTTTGTTAACTTAATATTCTATTAACTTTTAAGCGACCTAATAATGTTTTGTACTGTTGTACTTAGGCTGTCTATTTCTTCTTTTGTAGATGAAGGTTTATTTTTCTTCTCGAACCAATTTTTATATGCGCATTCAAATGTTTCCATTTCTTGTAGTGATAGCCAATGAATGTTTATGCATATGTGTGCTGGAGCATTCTCTCTTACCCATTCTTTTATTTCTTGTTTTGATGTTGTATCTTGGAATTTCTTTGGCCAATCCGGGAAAAGAAGACTGCATTTGAATGAGGGATCTTCTTCTCCTTCTTTCAGAAGATTACTTGTGCGCAGGAGAGTGTGTTCAATTAAGTGTACACCCTCGCTTTCAATGTTGAATGTACGTACATTCTCAACAGATTGTGCTATTATCTTATGTGCTGCATTAATGTTAAATATAGGTCCATATACAGATTCGATTGTTATATAATTTTCTTCTTGTGTCGCAACATATAATCTTATTTCATATGTTACTGAATCCTGATAGTTTATCTTGTTTGTTTTTTTCACTACCTTATAGTTCTTTTGTTCGTCTCCATAGTTTAGTATGAATTTTAAAATCTCTGTTGTGTTGGCGCTGTAGAAAAAGGAGTTTTTATTATACTCTTTTGCTTCTTTGTAGAAATTCCTGTTGTATGAAAACCTATTGTCGTTGTCTTCAGCACACCATACTCCTATATTATTATTGATGACGAGATATAGGGAACGTCTGTTTATATTTTTGAAGTTGAAGTATAGTTTTAATTTCTTTTCTAATCCTGAGATATTGTCCCCCTCCCACGCGAGATTATTATCATACAAGACAGCTCCTTTTGTGCGATTGCAACTCAGGTCTACATAGTTTAATAGAAAACGACGTTTATCAAGAGTCATGTCGCTGTTTGTTTTTATCTTTTCTCCAAAGCGTGCAAGGAGATGGTCTGTGATCTTTTCGTTTATGTCTCTGTCTAGTTGGTTTAGGATATAATTTAGATAAAAGGTGGTGTCGACACTATGCCCTGGAGAATGTATTTGCAGATATTCTTTTTGGATTTTAAAATAATCTTTCGAAAAGTCTTTTGCTTTGTTGTTTATGTTTTTTTTTATTATCTCTTTCAACCCCGGAACATCTTCAGGGATGCTATATTGATTTTTTTTATTTATATTGCTATGTATTGCTGTTATGTTTTTGAAGTTGTTTAGTTTTGTTGTGAAGATGTTTAATATCTGATCAAAGATCAATAGATAACACTTCAGATTATTCACTTGGGTTTTGTCATCATCGCTGTTAGGACCTTCCTCCCCAATTCCATATATTTGTGGGAAGTCTTTTTGTATCGAATAATATTTTTTTAAATCCCTATAGTTACCTTTGTATAAAGCTAATACTTCATCGTTTCTAAATTGTTTTTGTATCATCGATAAATATACTCTTTTTGTATAGCTTATTTCTTCATTTTTTTTTACTGGTATTTCTATACTATCACGCGTTAGTGTTATATCGCAGGCACTAAAAACAATCTTCACAACCTGATTGTAGTTAGTTTTTATTGTTGTTTTATACTCTTCACCTGTTTCTATGTTTATTATTTTTATGCTATTAATAATATTCATTTTATCTATATCCGACAAAGCTTTTATTATGTCTGATATTTCGAATTCATGTTTGATTTTGTTTTTTTCTATCTCCTCGTCTGTTATGAACCCATGATTTAGTTTTGGACCATAGTATATGTCCTCTATGTTCTTTTTATCTATGATCTCGCTTAGTTTTTGAAAGTTGATTTTTGGTGTGAAGAGAAGCTGCGCTGTTGTTAAGAAAATACCAATCACATCTTTATATTCCTCTTTGCTTATTTTGTTGTTTTTAATGTTTATATTTGCTTTTATTTTAATGTTTATTGTCTCGAATTGTTGTATTGAGTTAATGTCCTCACATAGGTTTCTGTTTTTGTATAGCGTCTCTTTAACGTTTTTGAGTGTTGTCTCTACAGTCTTTTTATATTCTGGTTCTATACAAAGGTATACATCATATAACCCTTTTATCTCATTGGCTTGTTTCCTAGGTATTATTTCGCAGTTTAACACATTATCAACATCAAGGATTATTTTATAATAATCTTTCAATGTTATTGGTGTTGAGGTTAATATCTCGTCTGCATTGAAGAATTGTATGTTTTCTGATGGGGATGAAGGGTCATCTGCAAGTAAATCTAGCATCAGGAATTTAGATCTGTAATCTATATCCATTATTGCAAAGAGGAGGTTCTCTAATATAGTTATTCCGGGGTCACACTCCGAGAGGTTATTCCATTTTTCTCCTCCGATTTTATTTATAAAAGACAAGGCTTCTTCTTTTATCTCATCATATTTGATGTATTCGAGGAGATCTATTTTGTTTTTTATTTTTGTATCATCCATTTTCTAGATTGTATTTTAGATTAAAACTATCTGCTTCGTTTAGACCTTTGATTGTATATTCTATATTTATACATAAGACCCCTTCGTCCTCTGCTGCTGTGTTAATTCTCACGTCAGTTATTGAAATCCTTTTTTCCCATTTTTCTATTACTTTCTTTATGTCGTTTGTTAGGCATGTTATGTCATTGAGATTGAGAGTACTAAATAAAAGCTTGTTTAAATTACATCCATATTCTAGCTCCATTAATCTTTCTCCGCATGTTGTTGAGAGTAAAATACTAAGACTTTCTTTTATTGATTGTTTTCCCGTCGTTGTCTCTATAGACTGACTATATTTGTTGAAGGTCACCGGGAAGTGCCATCCTATTGTCTTGTTCATATTTTATTTTTTTAAAAACCTACTTGAACTGTTGGTGCTGCATCTAATATGAACCCCCCACATGAAGTGTTTGCTGTTATAAATGCTGCAGGCATGTTGCATATCATCACTGTTGATGATCCCTTGATTATAACATCTGGATGTGGAGGAACTCCTTTGCATAATACATTACTACCTAGATGTGCTGCAGGCTTGCCACATATAAGAACTGTTGGTGCTCCCATCACTATACTCCCTCCGCTGTGAGGTGCTGGAGGAACACCAGGCGTGACCATTGGGCAAAATGTATTTCCCCCTAATACAGCAGCATTAGGCATATTATTATATAGTAAAATCTTACTATAAAAAATGAAGATTTAGAGAAATTATTGTTTTTTTATTTAAATATCACACATGTTTAAATGTTTTTTCCTTCCTTCCTTTTTTTTCGGTTTTGCTGTTGTTAATTTTGGAGCTCTTGATTTTGAGGAAGAAAATTTTCTAGGTGGGGAAGGTGAAGATTTTCCATTTAGCGCCGGCACAAAGGGAAACCAAAAACAAGACAACTGTGTAGCTTCAGGACGAAGTTTAAATAAAGTAGTAGCGGAACAAAATGCAGGAGGAGGTGTCATCATGAATGAGAATATACATTCATTAAGGGAGATTAAACCTGTGGGGAACCCAGTTAAAGCTCAGGAGGGCGATGATTTCGAACAATTAGTCTTGTATTATTATATCGCCGTGTCTTTTTTACTATATAATTATAAAAAAGTCGATCTCACAATTTTCTCTGAGCTAGGAGATAAACCGTATAAAGGGCCTGTTGATGGAGATGTTTTCGCTGTCTATAAAGAGTTTTCCGGTAGCGATTCCAAAGGTATGTCTACATATCATGAATATTTGTCCATTTTTTGTAAAGATGCATTGAAAAATTTTTTGGGAGAGAATGGGGAAATATCTTATAGTGACGCTTATACAAAAATGTACGCTGAGATTAAAAAGTTTTTATTTCGGGAGGGAATAAATATTGAGATAAGAAGTTGTGCGTGGGAAGATGAGTCTGTGCAATGGACTTTTACAGTAGCTCTACAAGTGTTTGCATATAAAAAAATATATGAACATCTAAATAAAAATATTTCTTCTTTGGAAGGAAATAATCACGATGCTGCACTGCAACATGATCTTGTATATGTTAAATTTCTGTCTGAGATGATGTATAATATTTTCAAAAATGTGCTAGAATCTTTTTCGTTAGATGCTGGTAATATCATTAGATCAAGAGATCTCTTTTTCTTGAGTGGTTTAAAACCCAAGAATATAGGGCCTGGAAACCCAAAGAATATGTTTTATTCTGCTTTTTCTAATTTAGTTTTCCGTCCTGCTGAGCTTAAGGGTTCTGTAAAAATTTTCCTGGATTGTTTTTACCCAATTATAAATCAATTGAAAGAGAAAAATAAAGGTTAGTTATAAACTACATTATGGGGTCTTTGCGTGAGATGGAAATAAAACTAGATGCTGATAAAATAAAAGAGGGATATTGTGATGAAGATCCTATTGTAGATTCTTATTGCGTTGATTTAACTGCTGCGGCTTACGATAAGCATGATGATGTTTTTTTTATTGATGAGGAAATTAATTTAAAGATATTTACTGCATTATGCAAAAAGAAGAAAGGTAATGTTATACTTTATGGAGAAACTGGAGTTGGGAAGACTGCCATTGTGGAAGGACTAGCGCATTTAATGAGTATAAATAAAGTCCCTTTGCAGTTCATGAACAAGCATATCATGTCTTTGAATGTTTCAAAAATATTGGCAGGAGCAAAGTATAGAGGTGATCTTGAGGAAAGATTGAATGCTGTTATTGAGAAGATAAAGAGCACCGGTCGTGATATACTTTTCATTGATGAAATACATACCATTTTGAAGTCTGGTGGCGATGTAGATAATACTGCCCTGAGTTTTGCCGACGTGTTAAAGCCTATTCTTGCACGTGATGATTTTAAATGTATAGGGACTACAACAATTGATGAGTATGAGAAATTTTTTAAAGGGAAGGATGAAGCTCTTATACGTCGTTTTGAGTGGATAAAAGTAGAAGAGCCGTCAAAAGATAAGATATTTAACATGCTTTTAAAAACAAAACTACAATATGAGAAGTTCCATCTCGTTTCTTTCTCTAAAAAGATTATAGAGAGGTGTATTGATTTGGCGGCAAGGTTTTTACCTACACGGTATTTTCCTGATAAGGCTTTTGATATTATTGATAGTTTAGGATCATATTTAAGAATAAAGAAGGTTCTTCCCTCAAAACAAATAAAGGATTTATTGTCGAATATCAACAATAGCAGGAAGGAGTATTTAAAAATGTTTAGAAGTGAAAAATATGGACGTGCCTTAGAGGAGAAGGATAAGATCTGCATCTATGAAGAGTCTTTTATTAACGAGAAGAGGAAGATTATGTCTCGAAAGAAGTATATTGGAGCTACAGAGGATGACCTGGTTGATGTAGTAGCACGTATATCAGGTATTAATAAATCTCTAATTTCTGGCACGGGTATTCATAATAAATTAGAAATTATTGATACTTTAGAAAGAGAATTTTCCCTGCCGGGAAGTGTCTCTAAAGATGTTGTTGATGTAGTTGAGGAGCAGTTTTTCTTGTGCTCTCAGGAGAAAACTAAAGGTTCTTCCTTTATTATTCTAAATGATTCTACAAAATATATTGGAGCGAGGATTTTTAAGAGACTTAGCAATTTTATTTTCCCTTCGCGTATAGATAGTTTTGTTATTTTTAATATTAACGATATTTTCAATGACTATCAAAGCCAGGGTGTTGCCATGGAGCGTATACCTTCATTGATAGTGCGAGATATAAAAGAATATGTTTCCAAAAACCCAGTAAGCATAGTTTTTTTAGATAACATACAGAATATTGCACGCGATGTGGTCATAACACTTTTTGTTGATATAATAGAGCGTAACAGTTTTTTGAGTAGTATAGGAGTAAAAATAGATTGTAGTAATATATTTTTTGTGTTCAATGTTATCTTTAACTTTAAAGAAGCTAATATCCAGGGATTATTAAATCGTGAAGAGAAGAATGGTGCTAAAAGTCTCTATAATGTAAACTGGTTTTATGAGATCCCTTTTATTAAAGAAAATTATTCTTTGGAGTCGTTTATGCGTCTTATTATTACTTTAACATGTTAAAAATTTTCAATATCTTCAATTAAAATTTGTTTTTTTATAATTATCAAATATGGTTATTAGATCTTATGGTTTTTGGGGAACTTTCTTTAAAAACGTAATAGTTCCAGTTTCTTTAGGAGTTGTAGCTTTTTTTGCTTACAGAACGATTGATGGTAGAATTGTAGTCTTGGAACGGGATGTTAAAGGTCTTGATCTTTTGGGGAAATATAAAAATCTTGAAATGAAGTTAGAGTCTAACATTTTGTATAACGGTAATATTACTTCACAACTTAATAAAAACATTACTGAAATCAGAAAAGATGTTGTTTCTCTTTTTGAAGAACTTAATCAGTTGAAGTCTTCGATTGTGACTTTAGGCTATCTAGAAGATAAAATTAGCGAGATGAAGTCTTCATTTGTGACTTCGGACTGTCTGGAAGAGAAAATTAGAGAGATGAAGTCGTATATAAATAAAACCCTTGAAGATTTTAAGCTTTACACAAATTCTGGAGAAGTAACAACTGGCGAAGACGATTATGATGCTGATGAAAAAAATGAAGACGAGAAAGATGCTTTACCTGCTGCAACTCCTGCTTCTGATGGTACAGGTGAAAATAGAGGTGCTGAGGATAAAGAATGTAAGGATAACAAAGAAGACGATGGAAGGAAGACAAACATTGTTGCTGAGGGTAAAAGCAAAACCGAGAGTGATGATGAAGAGGTTTTTGATAATGAAGATAATACACCGAAAGAAGATCTTGACACGGGGTTAGAGGAATATGATGCTTATAATGATGATATATTCTTTAATGATACTGATAACAAACAGAAAGATATTATTACGCAACCAAATGAACAGAGTGACAATAAAAGTGCTGGGAACTATAATAATAGAAATGACTATAATAGAGATAAAGAGGTTGTGGACCTGATCCAGTCTTTAGAGCAGGCTAAGAGACGGGTTGACGATCTTGAGGGGATAGTTTCAAAGTATGAAAAAGGATATTCTCTCTTTAAGTTACAAATGTGTTTCGGTCCTTCTATTACCTGGCTTGTGAAATTGATAGGCTTTGAACCATTTAAAGAACTACAGCATGGAAATGCTTTACTATATGATAAAGGTAAATTTTCTTGTTCTTTTTTCCTGAACTTATCATTTTCAAGAATACTGCCAATGATTTCTTATCATTGTTTATTTTATAAAAAGACAGGTAATAATATAGAAAACGAGAAAAAAGATGAAGAAAATAAAGAAAAAGCAGAGAATATTATTCTTAACAAAAAAGATAATGTGGTGGGAGGAAACATATCAGAAAAAGAGAATATTGATACAAATAATATTGACATAAATATTAAACCTGAACAAAAAGAAGAAGAGAATATTGATTTGAATAAAAAGGGAAGAAAACCCTCCGATTCTTTGGAAACATCACCTACAATGTTCTGTGTGTCTCTTCTCCGTATAATAAAAACGTCTCTTTTTTTCTTGGATTTTGGGTTGAAAATATATTATCCTAATAAGCCAGATGAAAATGCAGGGCAAATTGTTGAAAACTTTTGGAATGAGTTTATTGGAACAATATTCACAATATCCCCGTGGGGTCTTTTTCTAGGATTTAATCTCGGACCTCAACTGTTGTTTTTCTTTAGTTTTTCTTTGCAGGATTGGAAGTGTCAATATGATTTATATATAGACGCCCGAAAGCATAAAGGTAGAATTTTGTTGAAAAAAATACTTGACAATTTTAAGATAGAGCTTAGATTGCTCGAAGTTTCAATATAATATATATATTTTTTTATGATTGGCATAAGGAATGTGGCTATTATAGCTCATGTAGATCATGGTAAGACAACATTAGTGAATAGTATTTTAAAGCAGACGAATATTTTTCGTGAGAACCAAGTTGTGGCTGACAGGATCATGGATTCTGGTGCTCTTGAGCAGGAAAGAGGCATAACTATATTAGCTAAATGTACATCTCTTTTTTATAAAGATGTGAAGTTTAATATTGTAGATACTCCTGGACATGCTGATTTCGGAGGAGAGGTAGAGCGTGTTTTATCAATGGTTGAGGGTGTTATCTTGCTTGTAGATTCCTCAGAGGGTGTTATGCCTCAAACAAGGTTTGTCCTTGGCAAGGCTTTAGCTTTGGGCCTTAGGGTTATAGTTCTCATCAACAAGGTTGATCGTAAAGATAGGCGTTGTGAAGAAGTAAAAGACCAAATCGAGGGTTTGTTTTTGGATTTAAATGCTACAAATGACCAGTTGGACTTCAGGACTCTATATTCTGTGGGGTGTGATGGTTGGGCTGTGGATAGTTATGATGAGGCTATGAGGATTCTTGCTGGTGAGGCTACAGGAGATCTAACACCTCTTCTTGATCTTATAATTGATTATTTCCCCTCTCCTTCTGGAGATGCTACCAAGCCTTTTGAAATGTTGACGTCTATACTGTCGTCAGACAATTTCCTTGGTAAGATATTAATAGGGAAGGTTTATAATGGTATTGCGCGAGTAAATACTCCAGTTAAAGTCATGGATCTTAGTGGTAATGTTAAAGAAAGAACTAAGCTGACGAAAATGTTTAGCTTCCGTGGTATAGAGCGTTATCCTATCGATGAGATTGTTGCTGGTGATATTGTAGCTATAGCTGGTGTGGAGACTGCCTTTGTGTCGGATACTATATGTGATCCAAGTGTTAATGATCCTATTGAAACAACACCTGTTGACCCCCCAACAATGTCTATATCTATAGGCGTCAACGATTCGCCTTTCGGAGGGAGGGAAGGTAAGAAGGTAACCTCTCAGCAGATTTTAGAAAGGTTAAAAGCTGAAGCAGCAACCAATGTTGCTATCACTGTAACTGTAGATCCACAGAATGAGTGTTTTGATGTTGGTGGTAGGGGAGAACTTCAACTAGGAGTATTAATTGAACAGATGCGCCGTGAAGGCTTTGAATTGTCTGTTGGTAGACCTAGAGTTCGATTTAAGGAAGATGAGGCTACTGGAGAACGCCTGGAACCTATAGAAGAGGTTGTGATAGATGTTGATGATGAGTATTCAGGTGTAATAATGCAGAAGCTATCTCAACGTAAGGGAGAGATTTTCGAAATGAAACCTCTAGGTGTTGACGGTAAGACTAGGATGGTTTTCTATGTCCCCTCTCGTTGTTTAATAGGTTATCAAGCAGAGTTTAGAAATGATACACATGGAAATGGGGTTATGAATCATGTTTTCTATAAATATGATTCATATAAAGGAGATCTTGGGAAACAGCGTAATGGCGTTCTCGTGTCTATGAATACCGGTAAAACTACGGACTACGCATTGGGATGTTTGCAGGAGCGTGCTACTTTATTTGTAGGACCTGGTGTTGATGTGTATGAAGGTATGATTGTGGGTGAGAATTCTCGTATGGAGGATCTTGGGGTCAACCCAACGAGACCTAAGGCTCTGTCTAATATGCGTTCTGCGACTTCTGAAGTGACTGTCGTGTTGTCTCCACCTCGTGTGATGACTCTTGAAGAGATGATGTCTTATATTTCTGATGACGAGCTGGTGGAGGTGACTCCTAAACATATTAGACTGAGGAAAAAGGATCTTAAAAAGAGATAGTAAAACGTTTTTTGTTCTTCTTTTTTTAAAAAATTTTTATTTTTTATTATTTTAATGTTTGTTATTTTATATATTTACATAAGTTAATAAATAGTTGTTATTATGCCAAAAGATAAAAACGAAGTACTTCCTGCTGGTGTCAGGAAAGAATTAGGGAATTTTAAAAATTCACTAGACGAAATTAATGCTTTAAATACTGCAATTCAAAAGGATGCTGAAAGGAATCTTACGGAAACTAAGGTTACTAAAGCTGCTATTCAAAGAGTTAGGAAAGAGCTCATGGAAATCTCTAAATTGTGTAAGGTTTCGCGTGCAGATGCTATTAAGCTTAGATATGCTGTTGATGCAGCTAAAAAATAGTATTTTATAGTTTGCTATGTTGCCAGTTTTTGTTGGCAACTTTTTTATTTTATCTTTATAATTCGCTTTTTTTCTTATTATATTTCTATATCCAATTTTTTATTTTTATGTTTATAAAGAGGTTTTTTTATTTATATTTGTTACTTTTTGTTGTTTTTCACTGTCATTTTTTTGCTGAAGATTTTTCGAGGGTAGATATGGACGCTTACTTTAAGTACATAAATTCTACCCGCCAGAGTGTTTTCGATAAAGCAAATAAAGCTTTGTTTAAAGTTACTATAAAGAAAGAGAATCTTACGCGAAAGGTGAAATGCTCAGAGCTAGTTGACCATTGGTTTTGCGCTATAAAAGGTAAAAAAGAGTATGACGCACAGGTAGAAAAGACTATAGAAGCGTTAGGTATTGCTATTACTGTTGCAGATAGTAAAGATACTTTTTTTATCATTTTTGAACCTTTAGAAGATGTTAATAGGGATATTGACGTTGTCATAGGGGATTGTACTTATAAATGTTCCTTTGTAGGCTATGATGACATGACTGAGATGTCTCTTTATAAAGTTCCTGCAGAACAACAAGATGCTTTTTATAGAAACGTGAAGCCTCTACAGTTGTCGAACGAGTTTAAAAATGGCGCATATTCTTTTGTGATTGAGAGTGGGTTACCTTGTAAGAAGGAAGAGAAAGTATATGTTAAGGATCTTAATTATACAAACACTTTTTGTGATTGTAACTCTGCTCCTTTATCTTTATTTTTAAATCAGAAAGTGGAGCTTGTTGGTGTCTCGACTGGTAAGTCTGTGTTTAAGGAGTTTTATGTTCGTCATCTTAGCTACGATATGAGTGAAGATTATTCTTCAGATGAAAGATATGGTGTAATCACTGTAGATGAGATAAGAAAGGTTGTTAGTGCTCTTTTGAATGATGGTGTTGTTAGACGTTCTTGTGGTGGATTAACCTTGTTTTCTGTGAATAAAAAATTAGCTGAAGAACGACAACTTAAAGTCGAATATGGATGTTATGTAGATAGTAGCAGTTTCGATTCTAACTTCGTGGTAAAACCTGGAGATGTAATTATATCTGTAAATAATCATAAGGTAAAGTCTTTTGGTGACTTTTTCTCTTTGTTTAAAGTTTATAAAAATGCCGATTTGAAATTAACCCTTTATCGTGCTGATGAGAAGATTGACAATGTTGTTATTGACGCTGGCGTTAATGCTGATGTTCCTTTTGTTTATGAAAAAGGCAATAAATTGAAAATCGAGGGAATATCTTTTGTTGAAGCAACTTCCAATGATGGTATCACCTCTTCAGTTATGATCTCCGCGGTTGACAATGAAAAGCTAACGAAATCTTTTGAGTGGGAGAAAAATAGTAATTTTGTTGTTAAAAGTGTGAATACCCATTCAGTTTGTTCTTTATCTGAGTTAAAGAAAGTTTTTTTGAATAGTTTCAAAGAATCTTCTAATAAAGATAAGAATGTACCATTAACTTTGATCGGGAGTTTTCCTGGAAAGGATTCTAATGAAAAAATATTCAGCCTTCTCTTAGCAAAGAGGGAATAGTTTTTAGTGTCTTGGTCGTGTAGTTTAATGGATAGAATACGAGTTTCCTAAACTCTTGATACAGGTTCGATTCCCGTCATGGCCACATTTTTAGTCATCATCATGTCATATAGTTTTATATTTTTATAAAATAATTATTATGTTGAAGAGAGTATTCTTTGTTAGACCGCTAATTGTCTCTGTTTTCTTTCTCCTTTTTGTTGATCTTATGGCTATGCAAGAGGAAGATGCTACAGTGGAACAAAAACAAGAATTTTTACAAGAAAATATAGAGCAAGACTATCGGGATGCTTTTGTGCAATTTTTAAATAACAAAAAAGAAGGAGGGGATGATATAATTAAATGGACTATGGAAGAGTTGAAACAAGTTGTAAAGGAGTTTCAAGGGGAAAAACCACTACAGGCGAACGAAGAAATAAATGGAAACGACGATCCCGTGGAGGTTAATAATATGCAGACAAATAAAAAAGACGAGTTAGAAATTGAAAAAGAAAATAATAACGTTGCCACAGAAATTATTGGACAAAATAATGAACAAAATTTATTAACAAATGAGGAACAAGGAGGAGATAAAAGCACTTTACAAGATTCTTTTTTTATTTTTTATCGTTATGGAGGGAAGTTTTTAGCTAGCCTTGTTTTGTCGGTTGTGAATAGTTATTGTGGTTTTGAACAATTAGTAATGAATGATTGGTATTGTTTTAAATATGCCATGTGTTCGGGGTATAGACTACAACCTAGGTTCATGCGTTCTCGTGTGTGGATTGATATGAATTTTAATTTTCTTGAGGGGATAGCTGGCGTTTTAATACGTTTTTTCCTTTTTAATCCTAGTTATAATATGTATGAGAATATCTTTGATTTTTTTAATGTTTGCATTGATATAAAAGTGTATAACAATTTATATTTTGCAGTTAATATTGTGGGATTTGTGCGTTCGATTGTGTTGTTATCTATTTTTGCTAATAAATTTATAAATCCTTTTCTACAACATGAACTAGGAGTTTAAATTGACGAGATATAATAGTTATGGCATTACACAGTTTTAGGCGCTGGTTAGTTTTTGTTGTTTTCTTATTCTTTTTTGTAATTGATGTTAGGGCAACTGAGCAAGAAGATTCGAAGGAAATAAAACAAGATTTTTTAAGAGAAAACATAAAGGATGCAGGATATGATGTTAATGTGTTTGTAGAGTTTTTAAATAGCAAAAAAGAAGGAGGGGATAAAATAGAAAATTGGACCATGAAAGAACTACGGGGCGTTGTTGAAGAATTTCAAAAAAAACATCAACCTGTTAATCAAAACATTGCGATCCAACAGAAAGAAAATAATGAGGGAGTAAGTTCTCAGGTTAACGACGAAGAAAGTGGTTATCAAGAACCAGAGGTTAAATTATTATTTAATGATCAAGTAAAAAATGAAGAAAAAATTAGTTCTATTTCAGGAAGCTCTCAAAAAAATGATTATAATGTTGGAAACGAAGTAAACAATTATGGACAGCAAAGTCTTTTAAGCAGCCAATTCGATATTATCTCAAAAGGAAACGAGCAATTATGTACACCTGAAAACCAGTATGGTAACACAGTAGATAATAATATCCAATCCAACCAAAGTGCTTTTGGATTTGGAAATGATTTGTCAGGATCAAATGCTGGCTTTTATCAGCCATGTGAAAATGAAATTGCTAGAGGAGTTTTTGATTTTTATCGTCATGTAGGGAAGTTTTTAACTAGCCTTGTTTGGTCGGTTGTGAATAGCTATTGTGGTTTTGAACAATTAGTAATGAATGATTGGTATTGTTTTAAATATGCCATGTGTTCGGGGTATAGACTACAACCTCGGTTTATGCGTTCTCGTGTGTGGATTGATATGAATTTAAATTTTCTTGAGGGGATAGCTGGCTTTTTAATACGTTTTGTCATTTTTAATCGTAGTTATGATATGTATGAGAATATCTTTGATTTTTTTAATGTTTGCATTGATATAAAAGTGTATAACAATTTATATTTTGCAGTTAATATTGTTGGATTTGTGCGTTCGATTGTGTTGTTATCTATTTTACGTGATAAATTTATAAATCCTTTTCTACAACATGGAATAGGAGTTTAAATTGACGAGATATAATAGTTATGGCATTAAACAGTTTTAGTTTTAGGCGCTTGTTAGTTTTTGTTGCTTTCTTATTCTTCTTTGTAATTGATGTTAGGGCTATGGAAGATGATGCTACCGAAGAGGTGAATAATTCCGAGCAAGAAGAACAAGAATTACTAGAGGAAAAACAACAAATGTTACAAAAAGAAATAGTAGATAAAGGATATGATACGGAAAAATTCATAGGTTTTGTAAGAAATAAAAAAGGTGAAGAAGGAGAATACCTGGCAAATTGGGGTATGGGAGAGCTTAGAAATGCTGTAAAAGAGTTTCAAACACAACAAAACCCACTAGAAAATCCGGAGGAAAATTTAGAAGTAAACGAACAAGATGTTTCCCAAGACCAATCTGGACCACGTTTTGATAATGGTACAAATATTAATCATAACCAGTCGTCATCTCTAAAGAATCCTCTTTACGAGTTTAGTAAAAATAAAATCGCTAGAAGAGTTTTTGATTTTTATCGTTATGGAGGGAAGTTTTTAGCTAGTCTTGTTTGGTCGGTTGTGAATAGTTATTGTGGTTTTGAAGAGATAGTCATGAATGATTGGTATTGTTTTAAATATGCCATGTGTTTGGGGTATAGACTACAACCTAGGTTCATGGGTTCTTGTGTGTGGATTGATATGAATTTTAATTTTCTTGAGGGAATAGTTGGTTTTTTAATACGTTTTTTCATTTTTGGTACTATTTATAAGATACAAGAGAATATCTTTGATTTTTTTAATGTTTGCATTGATATAAAAGTGTATAACAATTTATATTTTGTAGTTAATATTGTTGGAATTGTACAAGGGGTGTATTGTTTACTTCTTCGCAGAGCAAGAGAAAAAATATTCGAAAAATATTCCGCAGAAAAAGAAAAAAACTAAATACGTAATTAACTTTTTTGTCTAAATATTAATATTTAGAGTATTAAGTTTATACATTTTTTATATAGCATAATATGCTTTTAATCTTACGTTTGTAGTTATTTGGGCGTATTAGTGAACTTGTTTTTTTATTTTATTTTTTTGTGGATGAGGATAAACTAGACGAGATTGTAAGGAAATATGAAAGTATAAAAGCTCAGCTTTGTTCTGCTGATTCGCAGTTAGATTTTTCTCAATATTCAGAGTTAAATAAAACGCTTAAAGAAATTGAGGATGTCGTAAGCTTGTATAGGTCGTACAAGGAGAACGTTAGACTTTTGCAAGAAAATAAAACTTTATTGGCGGAAGAGAAAGAAGAGGCGTTTCGTGATTTCATAAAAGAGGATATCACTAAGACCGAGGAGGAAATAATATCTTTAGAGGAGGCTATAGAGCGAGAGCTTATTCCTAAAGACCCTGATGATCATAAGAATGTAGTTTTGGAGCTTCATGCTGGCGTTGGGGGCGATGAGGCAGGCATTTTTGTTGGGGATTTATTTAGGATGTATTGTCGTTATGCCGAAAGTAAATCTTGGAAGGTTAGCATTGTCGATTATGTTGAGGCTGTTTCTGGAGGATATAAGGATCTTGTTTGCACTATAACAGGTAAGGATGTATATTCTTACTTGAAGTATGAATCGGGAGTGCATAGGGTTCAGAGAGTCCCCAAGACCGAGAATAAAGGACGAGTACATACTTCTGCTGCAAGTGTTGTTGTCATGCCTGAGAGTGATGACATAACTGTAGATTTGGATATGAAGGACATACGTAAGGATACATTCTGCTCTTCTGGAGCTGGAGGGCAAAGTGTCAATACCACCTATTCTGCAGTTAGACTCACACATATTCCCACAGGTATTGTTGTTACGTGTCAGGATGAACGCTCGCAGATAAAGAACTATGAACGAGCATTGAAGGTTTTACAAACGCGCATTTCTAAGATGGTGCATGAGAAACATGACAACGAAATCAGAGAACAGAAGAAGGAGTTCGTTAAAAGCGGGGATAGGGCAGATAAGATTCGCACTTACAATTACCCACAGAATAGGATAACGGATCATCGTGTAGAAGGCCTTACAGTCTATAATCTCGACCACGTGATGGACGGCTATCTTGATGAGATAATAAAAGTGCTAAAGTCTAAACTTATTGTTACAAGGTGATGTTGTCTATGTGCAGGTTTGTGTTTTTATTTTCATTTTTTCCTCTTCTATTTCAGAACTTTTGTTCTGCAAGTGTGTGTAAAGGGGCTTCTGGCTTTTTAGATAATGTTCACATGAGAACAGGTAATAGAATCGAGATTCCATCTTCTGCAGAGTTTAAGATAGAGTACGACAAGAGTATTATTAAGATAAGTTTTTCTAGTGGGGTGTTGTTTACTGATCATGTTTTTTTAAGTGGAGTGAAAACTTTGGAGTTCCGTAATTCTAGGAATATATCTTTCGAGGTTTCTTGCGATGAGCTAAGTTATTTCCCCAGAGAAAATGCTGTTAAGCTTTCTGGAAATGTCCTTTTTACAATCAGCGACAGAGAGGGGACAATGATAAAACTATCTTCTGTTTTTATTGATTTAAAGGAGAAGGTAGCATTTTCTAATGATCCTTTCTCTGGTTCTTTTGGAAGAGGCAGTAAGATATATGGCTCAGGCTTTAAAATAAACATCGAGAATGGACAGTACGAGATAAGTGGTATGCACACTGAGATAAATAAACATTTGAATTTCTAGTATTGCCTAAAAAGTATTTTGATTTTTATTATATATTCTTCTTATACAAGTGACAAGATTATGAAGAAGAAACTCCTAGCTATTTCTTTTCTTTTGCTTAGTGTTGCTGTAGGAGCATTGAATGATGTTTTTTCTCGATATGCTTTGCAGACTCTTTCCCCGGTGGAGGTAACTTTACTTAGATATTTTTTCGCTACTCTCACGATCTTACCTTTTATGTTAAAGAAGAGAGAGTATTTTAGGACTAAAAATCTTTTTGTGCACTTTATACGCGGGTTTGTATATTATATTGCTGCCACGTTGTGGGTAATGGGTATAGATAAAACACTTTTATCTTCAGCTGTAGTCATCGGCTTCTCTTCTCCTTTTTTTATAATGTTGTTGTGTTATTTTTTTTTAGGGGAGAGGGTGTCTTTTAGGTGTGTTTGTACTTCAATTATAAGCTTTATAGCTATTGTCTACACTATAGACTTACATAGTTTAAATTTCAGGTCCGCTAGTTCTTTGCTTCTTTTCTCTTGTATTTTCTTTGCCTTGTCTGATTTCCTTAATAAGAAGTTCGTGAACTCTGAGCCTGACATGACTATGGTTTTTTATTTTAATCTTTTTGCGTTTCTTATAAGTATTCCATTTGTGCTTACGACCTTCGTTATGCCATCTATGCGGGATTTGTTTTTCACTTTTTGTCTTGGCGCATCAGCGAATTGCCTTTTATACTTTCTTTTACGTGCGTTTATGCTTTCTGATGCTTCGTTCTTATCTCCCTTCCGTTTCTTTGAGTTCATTTTCTCTGCATTTTTTGCATATATATTCTTTTCTGAAATACCGGATTATAAGTGTTATATCGCAATGGTAGTTATTTTCTGCTGTAACTTCTTCCTGTTTATGGAGCCAAGAGAAGAAGATAATATTGTGGAAAAAAAATAATACGAGGATTATAATATCCGCGATTTATTTGTGCATATGGGATATTTGACATAATATGTTATGCACTTCATGTGTTGTTGGTTTTATTCCAATCATTTACAATTTCAATTTTGTACTCATCTCCTTCAAGGCTTTTGTTGGCACATGCTAATTTTGGATACTTGCTTTTTATTTCATACACATCATCATTATGATTTATTAGGTATAAGAAACTATAATCATCTTTTAGAATGTTTAGAATAAGGTTTACGAATTTTTTCCCCATGCCGTTTTTTTGAGCTTCATTCATTATATTAAAGAATGTAGGGTTAGAATCTTTACCTTTTTTCTTTTTATAAAAGTTTTTAATATTGGCTATACGCTCGAAGTATATTGTTGCTACGTCTGTCCATTTTTCTAGGTTGCTGTTGTTTATATCAGGATCTGTAAACCTGTCTGGTGTATAATGGAAATAATCAGGGACACAAACTTCTGCCTTCTCACATGGACATATTCCATAACCATTAATGCAAAGGAAACATAACATTAATGCTTGCTGTAGTTTCTTTTCACTATAATCTGTTGTTTCGCGGAAGAACAGTCCTCTAATATTTTTATCAAAATATATATCTATAGGTATTCCTCCTTTTTTGAGGGCTATATTATATAGATTTTTGAATTTTAAACTCATGTTTTCATTAATAAATGTAGGCGTAGACCACTTTTGAGACATGTTATTATTCTTATTCTTCATTTGTTGAGCGTTTATATAATTTTTAAAAACAAGGAAATCAAAGATAGTACCAAGGAACTTCTCTCTTGAGTTGTCGAAACAGAGAATAAAGTTAGCTATTTTTTTCACATGAGGGAGCCATATACGGTAAGGAGACATATTTAAGGCTGTGTTTATTAGGTCTTTTAAATCTTTATCTTCTGTTTCAAAAAATCTACGTAGATTAACTAGGTCGTTATAAAGGAATACCTGCAGATGCTTATTATTCCTGCAAATATTATATAGACTATGTGCAGTTTTTATATACCTGCTTATAATATGGTATTTTCTAAAAAGCTTATAATTGAAGTTCCCAGGCCTGAATAATAGTTTTGATATTAGGAATAAACATATACCTATAGTTAATGTACCAACAATAGTATAAGAGAATTTGTAATAGAATTTATATAAAGATGTATGCTTCTCAAGAAAGTTTTTTATAAGTTCTATTTCACTTGGGAAATAAGAAAAAAACTTTATCAAAGCATCGGATATATACTGGAAAAATTTACTGAAATCAATTTTTTTAGTAAACTTATATGGATAAAGCACTACATCTCTAAGAGCAGGAAGCTCTATATTAAGAAAATTTATCTCTTCATTAATTCTCTCTTTATTAATATTAAGATTATTAATATTGAGCTCCTTTTCGAAAATATCTATGATAGTATTTTCGATTTTGCTAATATTTTCGATTGTTTTTTTGCTAATATTTTCGATTGTTTTAGGATAGTCATTATACGCAATAATGAGTTTATATATATAATACACAAGAGAACCAATAACTATCGACAGCAAAAAAAGTTTTAGTGTGAAGAAACGTGTTTTTTTTACTGTGTTTTTAGCTGTGAAGTCAATGAACCAATTATAATCATCGATACCATATCTATCATTTGCAGGTTCTGATGAAAAAAGTCTTATAAGTTCATATTCATCTTCTTTAAACGTTTTGTATAGATCCTTTATTTTTTTGATACTTCTTGCTCCTTCTTCCTTTTCGTACAGTTCAAGCCTTTTTAGATTGTCTGCCTTAGTGTACCAATTATTCCTTGTAATGAGATTTATACATGTTACTAGCTCTTCTGATATTGTTTCATTATCTTCTAGCAGGCTATCTAGGATACAATTGCCTTTATGATCTCGGCTAAGCAATGCTTGCTCAATAAAATAGCTATTAAACAACATGTCCTTTTCTGCTGCCTCATTACAGAAGGAGCCCTGTTCAAAAACGTCTCTTGTTAATGTTGTGAGCGTTTCAAAAACCTCTTCTTTTTTTTTTATACTTTTATTTTCGTCTTGTATGCTCTTTCGTAGTAAATAGTCTTTCACCCTATTAAGACTTTCACTAAATTCTTTTACATTCTCTTCTTTGCTAAAAGCATGTGTATTTGAATATTCCAAAATGTTTTTATTTTCATTATCACTTTCTGCATATATATTATATCTTAGCGTAAATGACAATAACAGTAATATTTTGTAAGTAATACAACGCATATTTTATATATATTTTTTTTTTAGTTATTTCTATACTAGCATTGCTAAATAAAAGTATAAATTTTGTTACGAGCACTAATTACAATTATATTATGTGTAAGAAAAGAGTGGAGTAGTATTCTTCTAAGAAGTCCATCATATCTTGTATGGTGTAATGATTTGCTGATGTTCACGTTATATTGTTACAGAACTAGACTCTTGTTTAATTTCTGTTGTTAAATTATTGATATTTCAAAGCTAGGGAGGTGTAAAAATAAAACATGCTTCCTATTTTCGAATTCTTTGAACTGAGTTTTTAGTTTGCATTTTTCTTTAGAGATATAATCATTTACAAGGAAATATTCTAAAGAAAAAAAGGAAAAGCCTATTTCAAGGTGTTTATATATCTTCCAACTAATAGTTATGTTAAATATTCCACCGTAGAAACAGTTAAAACTATAATCATTGTCAATGGCATTGAATGCACTGCTAAGCATAAGTTGGGAAAAAGGTTTTATAAGAGGGAAAGAATCGAAAAATTCTGCTATCTCTTTTACTTCTTCGTCAAAAATTCTGACACGACAATAATTTCCTACATTTTGTCTTAGTTCTTCGTTTGTTATTTCCATATACTTACCCATAAGATTTATCAGGTGTGTAAAATCATAATAATAGTAAAGATTAATGTTTATATATCCATGTAAGTATATTTTTATGTAAGTTTTACTTTGTATTTTTATTTTGGCAGACAAGCCTCCCGATATTGGGATAAATAAACCTTTTAGACTACAAGGATAAACAGGGTTATTATTATTATTTATTCCTGCGAATAAAATCCTTATGTCTTTTTGGACACACTTTAAAGAATCATTACACATATAATGTATGTTATAAAAATTCTTTTTTTCACATGATTCTACAGAAGTAATGAATATTGGCTGCTTGTCATTGTTTTCTCCCACTTCACCGATGCTGATTTGATTACCTTTCGGCAAAAACGAATTTTTTTTTTTTTTCTTCTCGAATAGAGCATCATAACTTTCTATTATTTGATTATTTGTTCCCGGGAAAGAACGAAATGCTAAACCTGCAGAAAAATCTAAATATATTTTCAATTTTTTATTTATACTTATAATTTGGAGATTAAAGTTAAATTTATAATCAGTGTTCGATACTCTCTTCTGTATTAATTTTTCTTCTTTTATATTCAATAATAAGTCGTAGCTACTAAAGTTTTTCCAGCTTGTCCGCGTGTATATTGGCAATCCTCGTGTTATGTTTTCTGATGTCAGTAATAAAGCCAAGCCAAGAACTAATTTTTTCATATGTTATACCAGTGATGTTAAAATATATTTAGGGTCGTATACCGCTCCCTCTTTATACATTTTTTTTACTATATGCTCTACAATTGATTCTTTTGGCAATCCCTGTACTAGTTTATATGTATATTCCAATCCATTTTTTGTTTTATTATAGCCCATATATGCATTAACACATTTTAAACTTGGATAATTTTTTGCTATTTTAGTGAGGTGCGGGTTATGATGAGCAATTATAAGGAACACGTCTGAATCTTTTAAAGAGTTTAATATGTAATTGCGTAGGGCTTTTGTTGATTCCTTGAATGAGGTTCCTTCTAGAAGCTCGTCTGTAATATTGAAAAGCAAAGGCTTGCTTCCTTTCTTATATTTTTTATAATAATCCTCGATTTTATCCTTACAGTAGAAGAAGTTTAAAGATGAGAAAATTTCGTTCTTAAACTTACTAAGGTTTTTTGCTATGTCAGTAGTTATATCTTGCATAAAAGATATATAGTCTATGGTACATACTTTTGCTTTTTTGCATGGACAGATACCATAGGCATTTAAGAATAAAAAGAAAGCCCCAAGAGCTTGTTCCAATTGAGTTTTCCCTCCTCCATTTGTACCAAAAAGTAATATTGCTCGACGATTTTCATTGAAGTAAATATCATTCCCTATGCTTTTTGCTGGGTTTAACATTGGGTTGTACAGATCATCGATACGTATTTCCTTCTCTCTATTCTTTACTATTGAAGGAATTGCCCATTGTCCAAATGAAGATTTTCTGTTTAGATGTTTCAAGGCATTTATATAATTCTTAAATGATATAAATTCAACAATGACGTTAATGAAATGTTTCCTTAATTTATCGAATTTACGAATAAAACTTGAAACCTTATATATATTATAGGGATTTATTGTAGACATTTTTTCTGGACTGTTTATAGCACGCTCTATAATATCATGCATGTTTTCATCTTGTGTTTCAAATATGTGTTGTATATTTGTTAAGTCTTTGTTTAAAAATCTTTTTAGATTCTTATCCCCCCTACAAAGCATATATAGCTTGTGAGCACCTTTTATAAAGTTTGTTATTATATAGAATTTATGGAATAGAATATTGTTTTTCTTCATCCATAAATAATAAGCAGAATTTTTGACACAGAATATTGTAAATTTAAGCGCAATATAATATAGAATAAAAAGAAAAACAGTACGTAAAATATTATACAAACCAAGAAACATGTTCTTAGCGATAACATTCATTGTCGATTTTTTATCTCTATTGAAGATTTTTATAAAAAACTTTAACTCATCAATAAAATTGTAAGTCTCATTCTTATTATAATTGATATGTGCCTTGCTAATGAGACTTTTATATTCCTTTTCCCTATCTTCATATTCTTTGTGTTCTTTAAATGTTATGTTTAAAAATTTTGGTGGTTTATTTTTTTTAACATATTCCCCACTAATGAAACTTTCTAGGAATTCGTAAATTTTATTTTTAGCTTTTTTTATTATGACTATTAATACCACAACTCCAAATAAAGTTGCCACAAGTTTTTTTGTTAGAGGTTGTGTTCTTGTTGGTATTTTTCTTTTATAGAAATTAATGAAAAGATTATAGTCGTTTATATCATATCTATCACATGCAAGTTTTTCTGAAAAGATTTTTATAAGCTCATTTTCATTTTCTTTAAAGGTCTTGTAGGCATTATCTATTTCCTCGCTTTCTGTCTTATGCTTTGCCATATAGTTAGATATTTCTGTTATGTTTTTAGCCTTCTCTCCCCAGTTGTTTTTTGTAATGAAAGAAAGGGAAGTTATTAACTCTTCTATTTTTGAGCTTTCGTTTTTTTCAAAAAGATCGTCTATGAAAATATCTCCTTTGTAGTCGAGACCAAAAAGAACTTTATCGAAGATGACATTATTGAATAATATATCTCTTTCGCATATGTCTTCCCAAAGATAGCTCTGTTTTATAACTTCTTTTATAGTTTCGAATGTCTCAAGGTCTTTTTTAATTTCTTCTTTGCTTTTCCGCTTATCTTCTATAATTCTTTGTTCTATATATTGTTCTATTTTATTGTAATTTTCTTGGAAGTCTTTTATATTCTCTTCCCTACTAAAGATGTGCGTTTCCGAGTATTTTTTTACATCTATGCTTTGTACGTCATTTTCGGCATATGTATTATATGCTAGTACAACCAGCAACATTAACAGAAACTTATAGACCTTAAGTTGCCTATGATATTTATATGATTTTTCCATTGTAAAAAGAAGATTATCTTTTTTTATAGTTAGCTACGATTCTAAAACCATAATTAAAATACCCTTTATTTTCTTCAACTCTATATCTGTCTTCTATTTTAACAGTCTCCCATGGGTCGCCATAATATGCTCCTTTGCCTACTCTATATTTACTTTTCTCTTTATAGTTGGAATATGTTATTTCCCTTAGATTGCCAATTATATCATAAACTCCCATGCTGTTCGGCTTGTACTTATTGTATGGTAAGATTCTGTGACTCTTGTTTTCAAAGTCTGCATTGAATGATATGTTATACATTGCTGTAACATCTTTCCTTCTGTCTTCTTTATATTCTAGCCCTTCGAGTAAAGATCCCCTTTGCTTTATTCGTAATCTTCCTTCTTTATCCTGATAATTTGTAGCCTCAAAAGCTACGCATTCCCATTGCATTTCATCTATGATAGAGAAGACTATTTGCGAATCTTTTGTTGTCGACGATAACCATTCACAGTATTTTTCCACTTGTTTTAAAGATATATACCTTATTGGATCATCATAATGTCCTGGTGAGGTGTAATATTGCGAAACTACATATTCTTTATCCTGAGGAGTTAGGAATTTAACCATTTCATCATTCTTGTTATCCATGTAGAAATTGATACAGTCTCTATATTCTCCAACTGTTATTTTGTGATTGCATATCCAAAAGTCGTGTAGTGTTACAATCTCCGAATTTTTATTTTTAGACCCGTGGAAGAAGAATGTTGTCTCAGGTATGAATATAAAACCTTTTGATTTTAATATATCCTCTGGGGAAGTACCACTTACAAAAAAGACTATTATGGTAAAGAAATAAAAAATAAACGTTTTTATTTTGTACATAAATATTGTATAATATTTATTTTTGTATATAAATATGAGTTTGCTATATCCTTTTTTATCCTTAATAAAACGTGAAAAAAGAAGATTATCTATAATCACTTCTGCTTTTATTTTTATTTTTTTTATTTTTTTTTGTGTATACAAGCTAAGGAGACCTACAAAAACAGAGGAGAATATAGCTATTATTTTTGTGCCTGGCATAGGGGTATCTGGGCTTTTTAACACTTCCCATGATTCCTTAAAATATGATCAGAATACTAACATATGGTTATACGGAGATGAGTATACTATGGGCAATGTCTGGTCCAGTGAAGAAAGTAAAAAAAACATCCTTGAGAATAATTACTATGATTTTTATTGTAATCAGTTTGGTAATCCTATAAATCCTGATATAAAACCACTAAATACAGTTCAGGGAGGGATGAAGCCACGTGATATTGAAATGGTGCTATATGGATACTCTAAAATGTTTGAACAACCTATAAAAAAACTCAAGTATTATCTTTCTTTATATTCAGAAAAGAAAATAAATGTTTTTATGTTTAATTATGACTGGCGTTTAAGTGTTGCGAAGAATGCCCCATTACTAAAGAAAGAAATAGAGAAATATTCTGATGTTATTGTTGTGGCATTTTCTTTAGGGGGGTTGGTTTCTATACATGCTTTTCAAGAACTGGAGAACGATGGCGCTCTTTCTAAGATTAAAGGTTTTATTGCGTGTGCTGTGCCTTTTTTAGGCTCATATAATGCTTGCTCGGCATTGATGGATGGTTCTGGTATAGTTGATTCTATCTTTGTTCCTTCTGGCATCAAAAAAAAATTAAGAGATGTGTGTAGGAACTTTAATAGTATATATGACTTGTTGCCTTATAGTTTTTTTTCTACAGACTTCATAAATAAAGAGAGGAATTTTAAGAGGCTTGTTCAGTTCGATTTTAATCCTCGACTTTTTGCTGAATCCTTTTCCAGTTATATAAAAAGAAGCATGTTTAGATGGTATAACAAAGTACCAAACATATATATAATAAATAGTGATAAAGGTAATAAAGATCTGGATGTTGATGATCCCATGATGTTTACCAATAATTATTTTTCAAAATATGTCCCTGGCGATGGTACTGTTCCAGTTAAAAGCTCCTTCCCTTTTTTTTTAAAGGACCATATTAAGGATCTTTATACAGTAAAAGACACTCATATGTATGTAATGCTTGATCCTTTGGTTCAGGATAAGATTATGGAATATACGGGGAAAATACTTAATATCCAAAAGGACTCAAGTGACAAAGAAACTTTTGAGTACATGCTTAAAAAAAATGGATTTTCTTCATTGTTTTGATTCTTTTATAACTCCTAAGGAAAAACGTATATTTGAATCTTTGTGTATTTGTTCTCTTGATGAGCTTCTTTATTATTTCCCATATAAATATGTAAGTTCTAAACAGGTAGAGAGCATTCAAGATATTAAAGTAGTAAATAGTGATGATATAATATCTCTTCCCGGGAGGATAACTAATTTCAGGATGTTGAATTCTCATTCCGGGAATAAGAGGAGAAGTAGTATCTATTTAAATGCTGACTTTTATGATAAAAACGGGGTTAAAATCAGCGTTTTGTGGTTTAAAAGGATAGATAAAATAAAAGCTGCTTTCAAGAATAAGAGTACATGTGTATTGAAAGGGGTATTAAAGAGGAAAGGCGACAATTACTTTTTTATTCATCCGCGAATTTTAAATTATGGTCAGGCTGTTACTGAGAAGATAATCCCCTGTTACCCTGCGAATACTCAAGCACGTAAATGTGGTTTTAAGGATGATTGGTTACAGCGTATTATCGTTAGCTTTATAAAAGAAAAAGGTGTTGAGGATTTTATCCCTAGTTATATATTGTTGAAGTATAAACTACTATCCCGCGAGGAGGCTCTTTTGAAAATACATAACCCTTCGAATAAGGATGATATACATCAAGCTCGTAGAAGGTTAAAATTCGAGGAGCTTTTCCTGTTACAATTGAAAATGTTACATGGGAAGGCTGAGAGGGAATGTGGTCGTCGTGGGTATGTATGTATGAATAAAAATCTTCTGGAGAGGTTTTATGATGAATGTATAGATTTTACTCTAACTAATTCTCAAAGGGAGGTTATTGAGGAAATATATCAGGATTTAATTTCTGGAAAGCAGATGAACAGGCTTTTGCAGGGAGATGTTGGCAGTGGGAAGACTGTCGTTGCCTTTGCTTCTTGTTTGATAGCTCTGGGAAGTGGATATCAATGTGCTATCATGGCGCCAACAGAGGTGCTTGCACAACAGCATTTTCAGAAGTTGCATAAATACTGTGAAAGGTTAGGTATCAACATAGCTTTTATAAGCAGTTCTGTGTCTGTGAAGGAGAGAAAAAAAATATTTGATGGTTTACTTAGTGGAGATGTGAGAATGATCGTTGGTACTCATAGCCTGTTGAATGATGATGCCAAATTTAATAGCTTAGGTCTAGTTATAATTGATGAACAGCATAAATTTGGTGTTATGCAACGTGCTGTCTTTATGGAAAAGCATGCAGATGTATATCCCCATATGTTGTTGATGACGGCAACACCTATCCCTCGCACTTTAGCCTTGACGCTGTATGGGGATTATGATATATCTGTGATAAAGGAGATGCCAAAGAACAGAAAGCCTATAAAGACATTGCATTGCTATGAATCACATAGATTACGCTTACTTAATTTTGTTAGGGAGAAGATAGATAATCATCAGCAGGTGTATTTTGTTTATCCCTTGATTGAGGAGTCGGAGAAGATTGATCTCAAGAATGCTATTGAGGGATATGAAGCTTTATCTAGGTATTTCTCTGATGCTCATGTGGGGATAATACATGGAGGCATGGATGCTCAAGCTAAGGAAATGGAGATGCAGTATTTTAAAAAGGGTTTTACGCAGATATTGGTTTCAACTACTGTCATTGAGGTAGGTATAGATGTTCCTTCTGCTACTGTCATGGTCATTGAGAATGCAGAGAGGTTTGGCTTAGCGCAGTTACATCAGCTGCGAGGGAGGGTCGGGCGCGGTGACATGGAGTCTTTTTGTATTTTAGTAACAGGCTTTAACCTTACACGAAAGCAGAAGGAAAAGATACGCGCTATGGTTAATTGTAATAATGGTTTTGAAATTGCTAATGTTGACTTAAAAATTCGTGGCTCGGGAAATGTCTTTGGGGAAGAACAAAGTGGAAATATGAAGCTGAAGATTGCTGACATAAACACCGATGTACCAATAATTGAATGTGCGAGGAAAGAAGCACAGAATATATTGAAGCAGCTTGACAGTTATCCTAAATTAAAAGATAAAATTTTAAATGGACTACCTGTCAATTTAAGGAATATAGGTTGAGTAATCTTATAGAATACTTTTTTATCACAAAGATAAAAGTTGTGTTACTCCTCTGATGTCGTTTCATTCCTTGGATCCTCTATTTTTCTTTTATTTTTGTTTGTTCGCACTCGTCTTTTTTTTCAGAACGTTTTCTCTTCCTTTTTTTATTTCCTCTCTTTTTATTTTTTTTAGATTTATTTTGTGTCCTTGCAGAAGGTTACCCCACTGTAGTTTTTGTGATAGACTCTTCTATTTGTTCTTCTTCCTTTATTTTTTCTATGTTAACGCCCCTTGGTTGTCAATGGTTTCTTCCACATCCTTCTTTTCTTCAGGATTAACTTCTTTAACCTTCTCACTACTTAAATCTTTTTCTTTTTCTTCAGGATTAACTTCTTTAACCTTCTCACTACTTAAATCTTTTTCTTTTTTACAAGCTTCCTGATTCTTGTTCTCTTGTTCTAGTTTTTTAATTTCTTCGGCATGGACTTTCACTTTCAATGCCACACAAGCGTTTATCTTGTTAACATTGACGATACAATCGCTGAAGATATCTTTATTTTTGTCGAAGAGGAGCATAGCCTCGCCTGTATCTTCCACATCATCAAAAGAGTCATACAACTTCTGCTTGTCCATCTCTGTGAGCATATGCTTCGTTTCCTCGCTTGCTTCATCTCCAAAAACTTTCTCTAAAGATAACAACTCTTTCTTAAACGCTCCTGCGAGAACCTCATCACCCTTTATGAGTACGTGAATCTTCTTCAAGGTTTCAACATAATTTTTTATGTACCTAAACTTCTTATTTAGCAAGAATGCTAGATGCTTGTTTATCTTTTTATTGAAAACGTATTTAAGTCCAAATAACCCTTCGAGGAAGTTTAAAAAGATAGATACTACCGCACAAATAACAGCAACTCTATTAATTATTTTACGACATTTGTCTTCGCCTATTCCAAAAGTATTGGTTATCCATCCGATAATTTCTTCGTGGCAAAAGAACCCTATACAGATAAATGAATTAATTATAGCTACTATTTTTTGTATGAGGGAAATAATATTCGTGCAACCACTACAAAAAAATGTAGGAAGACAAGTAATATTTTGTAAAGCTTTACATAAAACAATAAACATACGGTCATTATTTTTACTAGCTAAATACTTCGTTGATTTCCAACAGCCCGTATAGATACCATTTTCAACAAAAAAACCAAGAACAATAGCAATAAAATTCAAACCAACACCACTAAAAAACCTCCAGACCTTCCATATGTTCTTAACCCATGTAATAGGGCCTCGTGATGTGTCATGAATGCCATCCTTATCTACCCTCATCCATTGCGACTTACAATAGTTCCCTTTTTTATCATAGAATGCTGCTCTTTCGAGGTTATATTTCTCCACCGCAGACATATCAGCAAAGCATTTCATGAACTCATCTTCATTAGCCTTCAAATCCGCCATAAGGCTTTGTAGCTCCGCTATCTTATCTTCTGACACGTTGTCCAATGCCCCTAAAATACTATTTATATCATCCTCTCTGCCGCCAAGAACCTTCTCAAGAATAATCAGACGTAAAGAATCATCTTCAAAGTCATTATTCTCGTTCTTGAATATGTCTGCAAACATCTTTACTTTATCATATTCACCATTGAACTTCTGTATAGCCTCCTCGTTTATTTCCCTGCCTTCGAGGTACTTCCTGAACAACCCTCTAAATGCCTTTTTAATTAAATGTTTGTCTATTTTATCTTTTGCAGCCTTGTATTCTTCATCCCCTTCATGGTTCATTGTTGACTTGTTCCAAAGAAAATCTACAATCCTATCAGTGTTTATCTCATCGAGAATATTACCCCAAAAACGTCCCAGCCAGCCAAAAAATCCACCTTGATTTTTCTTCACACTCTCATTAAGAATAGATTGATTAGCTGCAATATCTTCGTCTGATACTTTTTCTTCTTCTTTTCCCGCTGAGAGAAAACTATCATCAAAGGTTACAACATTTGTATTTTCATTTGTATTATTATTTTTAATATCTTCTGTGGAGTTGTTTTCTTGTCCAGAAACGCCACTAGAAATATCATTTTTTTCTTGATTTAAATTTTCATTAGACTCGTCGGCTATTATTTCAACACCCGTCAAAACAGATAAAAATGCCCAAAAAAACAATTTAACTCTTCTCATAATATGTTAATTATAAAAAATTAATATTTGTGCAATGAAGTTGTAAAATAAAAAGAATTATTCATCATAGACAACATTTGTATGATAAAGATTATATATATTCTAAAGTAATAAAAGGGCGATTAGCTCAATGGTAGAGCGCTTCATTCACACTGAAGAGGTCGTTGGTTCAAATCCAACATTGCCTACACATCATCTATCCCCGATTATGTTTTGAACTTTCTGCGAGCCTTCTTGCAGGATTTTTTTCAAATATTCTTTTTCATTTTTTATCTCATTAAACTTTTTACGTGCAGTCTTAAATCTAGCCAAAATAAGTTCTAGAAGTATTTCCTTTGCCTCCTTATATCCTATAGCCCCACGAATATATTTATCACGCATTATCTCAATATTGTTTCCTTCTGCTATACAGCTGTATATTTTAAAAACTATACACGTGTCGGGATTTTTAACTTCCCTTTCTCCTTTCGAGTCTGTTCTTATTGAAAATATCTGTTTACGCAATGTGTCGTAATCTGCAAATATATCTATTCCATTTTTATATGACTTACTCATTTTACGTCCATCTGTTCCTGGTATTAGATCCACATCTTTTAGGATATATGCTTCAGGGATAACTAATTTTCTATCGTTTATTTTATTATAGCTATGTGCTATGTCTCTTGCTATTTCTATATGTTGTTTTTGATCTTTCCCTACGATAACATAGTTGGCATTTACTATAAGTATATCAGCAGCCATCAATACGGGATACGTGAAAAGACCAACATTCACATCGGCAAGATTATGTGCCTTGTCCTTAAAAGCATGTGCATTAGCTAGCATTGGATATGGAGCAAGACAACTTAACTCCCATAAGAATTTACATAACTCTTTTATTTGTGATTGTTGATATAAAATTACTTTTTGAGTATTCAACCCACATGCTAGCCATATAGCTGTAGTATAAAGAACGTTCTCTTCAATTTCCTCCTTATTCTTTAATGTCGTTAAGGTATGAAGGTCAGCAATGAATGCTAACATCTCTTTATCGTTATCGTTTGAAAGTTCTATCGTTGGTATGATTACCGATAGAATATTTCCAAGATGAATATTACCACTACTTTGTATTCCTGCTAAAAAACGATCTTTACTCATATTGTATTTTAGTTATATATTGCGTATCCCAAATTTTTCAATAATATAATCCATATCTTTATCCCCTCTTCCTGAAAGATTGACTAATATTGACCCATGCTGCATTATCTTTGCGAGTTTTATTGCATAAGCTATAGCATGCGCAGATTCAATTGCTGGGATAATACCTTCCAATCTAGAAAGCTCATAAAATGCATTTACTGCTTCTTCATCATTGATTACATCATATTGAACACGTCCTATATCTTTTAAAAATGCATGTTCTGGTCCCGAAGAAGGATAATCTAATCCCGAAGCTACAGAATAAACAGGAGCGGGATCGCCATTATGATCTTTTAACATTATTGAATTAAATCCATGCATAATACCTTCAGCTCCATAACTTAAACTAGCTGCATGCGAACCTAACGAAGTACCTTTTCCTAATGGTTCAACACCATAAATATTCACATGATCGTTCAAAAATCCCGAGAAAAGTCCCATAGCATTAGAGCCACCACCTACACAGGCTACAATAGAATCTGGTAGATGCCCTACCATTTCAACAAATTGCTGTCTTGCTTCAATACCAACAATAGATTGGAAATCGCGAACTATAACAGGAAAGGGATGAGGGCCAACTACAGAGCCTATACAATAAATACAAGATTCATATTCATTTTGATAAGCTTCAAATGCAGCATCCACAGCTTCTTTTAAAGTTTGTTGTCCCTTTTTTACTTCAATAACATTAGCTCCCAAAATTTTCATTCTAGCAACATTTGGCGCTTGCTTTTTTACGTCAACATACCCCATGTAAATATCGCATTCTAATCCAAAATATGCAGCAGCTGTAGCCAAAGCTACTCCATGTTGTCCTGCTCCAGTTTCAGCAATAACTTTTTTCTTGCCCATGTATTTGGCTAGTAATGCTTCTCCAATGCAATGGTTAAGTTTATGAGCACCTGAATGATTTAAATCTTCTCTCTTACAATAAATTTGAACTTCCCCATATTTATCCGACAATCTTGATAGATGTGTAATAGGAGTTGGTCTTCCTAAAAATTCTTTTCTTATGCGATTTAATTCAGAAATAAATTTACTTGATTCCCGTAAAGAGAAATAAGCATCTTTTATTTCCTCCATTGCTTTTTTTAATTTATCAGGGATATAGCTACCTCCGTATCTACCAAAATAACCATTGTTATCAGGATAACCCTTTAAATAAGTTTCAAAATCAATATTATTAAAAACGACCATAATATTTTAGTACTGTTTTTTTGTCCATAATGTCATTATAAATGGAAATGATGCTTTGCTGTTTTTGCTAATGGCATTTATTGTAATGTAGATGTGTATATAAAACAAGTAAAAAAGGCAGTAATTTGCTAAATATAAAATATGAGTGAAAAAGTTTATTCAATGATAATGCCCCCACCAAATATTACTGGAGTATTGCATATGGGGCATATGTTAAATATGACTATTCAAGATGTTTTAATACGATATAATAAAAATAAAGGTTTAAAAACATATTGGATTCCAGGACTAGATCATGCTGCCATTGCTACGGAAAATAAAGTCATAGATTATTTAAAAAAAAAAAAAAATATTGAAAAAAAAAATATCACTAGAGAAGATTTTTTAAAATATTGTTGGGAATGGAAAGAAAAATACGGAAATACAATAATAGAACAAATTAAAGGTTTAAACTGTTTAGTTAATTGGGATAAAATACATTTTACATTAGATAAAAATGTATCAGATTTAGTTAAGGATACATTTATAAAAATGTTCAATGAAGGTCTTATTTATAAATCGAATAAGATTATCAATTGGGATTGTAAAAATAAAACTGCTCTTTCTGACGAGGAGGTTATTTATAGAGACGTAGACAGTGTTTTGTATTATTTAAAATATAAACTTGTTGATTCTGATGAATATTTGACTATAGCTACTTCTAGACCTGAAACAATATTTGGTGATAGTGCTATATGTGTTGATCCAACAGATGGAAGATATAGTGATTTTATAGGTGAAAAAGTTTTAGTACCTATTATTAATAGAGAAATTGAGATTATTAGTGATGCATATGTTGATAAAGACTTTGGTACTGGATGTTTAAAAGTTACTCCATGTCATGATTTTAACGATTATGAATTAGGATTAAAACATAATTTAGAATTTATAAATATATTAAATGAAGATGGTACTTTAAATGAAAACTGTGGAGAATTTAATGGTTTAGATAGGGCTATTGCTAAAAAACAAATAAAATTAAAACTTCAAGAATTAGATTTATTAGAAAAAGAAGAAAGATATAAAACAAGAATAGGTTTTTCAGAAAGAACAAATACAATTGTAGAACCAAGAATATCTAGTCAATGGTTTATAAAAATGAAAGACTTAGCAGAACCTGCTTTAAAATTAGTTCTAGAAGGTAGAATAAAATTCCATCCAGAAAGGTTCGTAAATAATTATAAATCATGGTTAGAGAATATTAACGACTGGTGTATATCTAGGCAGTTATACTGGGGACATAGAATACCCGTATTTTATTATAAAGATAAAGTTGTTAAAGATAAAATGGTAGCGGCACATGATATTGAAGAAGCTGCAAAATTATTAGATTGTGATATTAATGAAATAAAACAAGATGACGATGTGTTAGATACATGGTTTTCTGCATCATTATGGCCTATTGTTTGTACTAATGATTTAATAGATTTACCAACTGATGATTTAGTAACTGGTCCTGATATTATATTTTTCTGGGTTGCTAGAATGATAATAATGACATATTATTTAAAAAAAGAAATACCTTTTAAAAATGTATATTTTACAGGGATAATACGAGATAATATTGGACGTAAGATGTCTAAATCTTTAGGGAATTCTCCAGACACATTAAATTTAATTAATGAATATGGATCTGATGGAGTACGCCTCGGATTGATGCTAACAACACAAGCTGGTAATGATTTAAAATTTGAAGAAAGATTATGTAAACAAGGACGTAATTTTGTTACCAAGCTTAGAAATGCACGAAGACTATTAGACATTTGGGCAGAATATGTTGGAGGTGTTGATTTAGGAGAAGCAAAGAGAGAATATGAAAGAGGGCATTGTATGCGTAAAGATCTTATAAAAGCTCTTTATGAAGATGTTGATGCTGTGATAAAAAGTGTGGATGAAGCATTTACAAACTATAGGATAAATGATGCAGCAATGATTTTATATAGGTTTGTATGGGATGTCTTCTGCTCACACTATCTTGAGGAAGCAAAACCTAAAAACAAATACAAAAAGCATAAAATAGTTAGGTTTTTTTTCTGGTTGTTAAATAGTTTACTAATGATATTCGGGGTTAAGAATAATAACAGCATAGATAAAACAACAGTAGGAATGTTTTATCATATATTTAATAAATTGCTAATATCACTTGAACCTTTTACCCCCAACACATGTAATGAGCTAAGAACTGATGGTAAAGATAATATATTATGTGATAAGATATAAGAAAATATTTCTATTATCTTTATGTCTTTCTCTGCTAGCGAGTAATGAATATTTTGCTTCTCAAAAATATTTCATATGTATGGATTGGTTGCCTGATTGTCTTTATACTAGAGATTTTCATGAAAAGGCTCGTGAGTACAATTCGTATAAATGCCTACAAGGACAATGCAAGGTTTACGATAACCAATTTTATAATTTTATTTCCTCAGTACAAACTGATTGTTATTTTGCATACTTTTTTTTTGCATATTAGAGAATATATTGTCCGGATGCTCAGGGGTGTATTGCAGAAAAAAGGTGAACAGACATTTTGGATTTTTTTACGGAAGTGAAATTGGTTTATTTTTTACATCTACCTATTTGCGTTGTAAAAATGAATGTTTTACTATTGGTTTTAATGAAGGAAAATTTAATGTCATATCGGCATTGATGTATATTACAAAAACAATATTTTATGTTAGTGAAGAATATACTGAATTGCATGGCAGAGAAAAAATATTAAAGTATATTTCATATTCACTTTCATGTATTGTAGGAATTAACGGTTTCCATATAATCCATTTTAAATTTTCAAAAATAATAAAATTTAATTTTTTAAACTTATTAAAATTAGTTACATGGATATTTTCGCGTAATGAATTTTTGCGTAGATTCTTTCCTGTCGACACTTACGTTATGTTCTCATTAAACATTCTTGAATGGGATCCCACGTCGAATATAAGGCGAATGCAGTTAAATCGTATTCTTGGAGAAGGCAATGATAAAGATGTCATGCTTTGTACTTATAGAGTGTTTAATTCGTTCAGATATATTGAATTATGCACAATATGTGATAATGATGTTATATATATAGCGAAAAGGAAATTTATCACAAAAGTATTGGACTTTATACTGTATTTATTTGTTCCTTCTATTTCTTTTGATCTTACGTCACTCCTTTCAGATAAATAAAAAAGGAAACTTTTAATGTTTTTTTTCATTGATTTATGTAGAATTTAATATTACATTGTAATAAAAAAATATTAATAATAATTATAATAAACCATGATAAGAAAAGTTTACACAAAAATATTCATATTACTTTTTATTTTCCTGCTTGCTAGTAATGAAAATCTTTCCTCGATAAAATATTCGGTGTGTGAAGATGAAAGGATTTTCCCTGGAGAAAGATTTTTGTTTACTAAAGATTTCCATAATAATATAACTCTTCATCGACCTTATCATAAATGCAGACCAGGCCTTGAAATATATTATAAAGTTTATGATAATGAATTTTATAATTTTATTTGCTCTGTAAAAACAGATAATTATGGAGCATATATTTTTTTCCGTGTATTGGAGAATATATTGTCAGAATGCTCGGGGGTATATTGCAGAAAAAAGGTAAACAGACATTTTGGATTTTTTTACGGAAGTGTGATTGGTTTATTTTTTAATAACTCACGACTGTATTTCAAAAAAAAACATTTTACTATCGAATTTCTTAATGGACTAAGATTTAATCTTGTATCAGCGTTAATGTATATAACTAAAGCAATGCTTGTTGAAAATTCCATTATTCAGGACATGGATGAAATGAGGAAAATTAAAATGCATATTAGGTATGCTATTGAATGTATTCATGGGATTAACGGTTTTCATATAATCCATGTCAATTTCTCAAAAATAATAACACTTAGTTTTTTTAACATATTAAAAATAATTTTGGTGATATTGAATAAGCTGCGATATAGCTTTGAATGGGTTAGAAAATTATTTAGTAATATGGAACAATGGTGGGGCTTTTTTCGGTGGGATACATATGTTGGAGATAATAAAGAAGAGATGAGACTTAACCCAAACGAAGAGCTTGACCACACTAGCTATGTTAAGCTTTATACTTATAATGTATTTAATGGATTCATTCATTTTAAAGAAAAAGATGAAGGACTCCCCCGTTCGAAAATTAAATATATTAATAACCTTACAGGCTTAGAATACACAGAAGATCTTACTTATGATAATTTTGATCTGTTTGAATGGGAATGTAGCGAAGGGCGTCTTAGTAGTGATAGCCAAATGTATAATGTTGTAAAGGAAGTGAAAAGTATTAGAAGAAGAAACCGTATTGCAAATATATTGAATTATATATGGTTTGCATTGGCTCCATCTATTTCTTTCGATCTTACGCAAATTTTTTCAGGTGAATAAAAAATATTAATAATAATGATAATAATATAAATTTATTGCCTTTAATTATTGCTGGGGGAAGGTAAGCTTATTTGAAAATATTAATTTAAAATTATTATCGTTTTTGTATTGTCAGCATATATTTATGGATGTTTTTTTATATTTTAAAAATTAATAGGCTATGAAAATTTATTTATAATACAGACTTTTTTAAATACATTTACTTTTTTTATTTTTATTCAACCTGATATAATATCAAAAATAAATAATATTTCTTTTATTTTCTTTGTATTTTTATTTTTTATAGTTGTAATTAAATGTTAACATTTATTGATTTTTCGAATATACCAATATATGAAAATATTAATTTTTTGTGGTATTTTTTTTAATAATATTAAGTGTTTTATTACCAATATATTTATATTTTAAGGTAAAAAAAACATAAACCTTATATTAGAATAATTAATAAATATTAATAATATTATGTTCTATAGTTGGTGTTTTAATGGTTATTTTATCTTTATTTATAATTAATTAATTTAATTATAAATAATTTAATTAATGGTGTTAAAAAATTAATTTTTGTTTTATTGTTTTTTTAAAAAAAATTATTTTAATTGCATTTATTTTTAGAAAATATTTTTTTATTTTATTATATTTTTTAATTCGAATAATATTGTTAAAGCATCTCTGCTGTCTATTTTTTCAACATTTATTTTATCAATTAGGTTTTTAATTTTTTCATATTTGTGCAAGAAATTTCTGCTTTCACTATTTATAAAGTTTGTTTTCTCATTTTTCTCCAAATTAGTGAGGATATCATTCGCGCGTATTATTATTTCTTCAGGTACTCCTGCAAGTTTTGCCACATTTATTCCAAAACTATGTGCACTGCTTTTATTCTCTATTTTACGCAGGAAGAGTATTTTATCTTTGTATTCCTGCACGTTCATACTATAATTTTGAAGTCGTTTTAGTGATGATTCCAGGTCTACAAGCTCATGATAATGCGTAGCGAATAGCACCTTAGGTCTATTTTTATTATCATGTAGAAATTCTATTATTGCTTTAGCTATAGATATACCATCATAAGTGCTTGTTCCCCTTCCTATCTCGTCCATTAATACTAATGTTCTGCTAGAAATATTCCTGAGGATGCTTGCTGTTTCTGTCATCTCCACCATGAATGTAGACTCTCCTGCAGAAAGATTATCGGATGCTCCTACACGCGTGAATATCCTATCAATGACACCTATGCGTGCACTTGTTGCTGGTACAAAGCTACCCATCTGCGCCATTATTGTTATGAGCGCCACCTGACGTAAATATGCAGACTTCCCCGACATATTCGGTCCAGTTATGAGCATTATCTGCTGCTTTTTATTATCAAGGAAGACGTCGTTAGGTATAAACTCCTCTCCTATTTTTAATTTACGTTCGATGACAGGATGTCGTCCTCCTTTTATGTCTATTATATCATTGTCACTAACAAACGGGCATACATATGAATACTTCTTTGCTATCTTCGCGAAGTTTATATAGCAATCGAATTCCGCAATTATCTTCGCATCATGAAGAATATATTTCGCATATGATGTTACCTCCTCAACAAGATTATTGAAGATTTTATTTTCAATCTCTGTGATTTTAATATCCGCATTTGTTAACTTCTCCTCGAAGATCTTCAATCGTTCATTCACAAACCTTTCACAGTTTGCCAATGTCTGCTTACGTATCCAGTCAGCCGGAACCTTATCTTTAAACCTATTTCCAACTTCAAAATAATATCCAAAGACTCTATTATAAGATATCTTCAAAGAAGTTATACCTGTTCTTTCTATCTCTCGTGTGAGGAGCAATTTCAATTCTATTTCTACATTCTCTTTTATATTCTTAAGTTCATCCAATTCATCATCCACTCCACTTTTTATGAAATTACTTTGTGTTGGGTCATCAACTATAGTTCTGCCTATCTTCTCTACCAATTCCTCACAAAGGTAGAATATATAGTCATTGTTTTTATACATTTCATCGAAGATCTTTTTTATATTCGCAAGAGACATTAGAGATGTTTTAAGAGCAATAAGATCCTTTACCACAGCCTTCTTAAACGAAAACTTGCCCGTTAACCTTTCTATATCACTTATCTTATTTAGCTCTTTTAATATCAAATCGCATTCCTTCCCCCTTTCGAAGAATGTTAAGACCATATTTTGCCTGTTCATTATGTCCACAACATTCTTTAATGGTAGTAGTATCCATTTATGAAGGAGCCTCCCACCCATTGGGGTTATTGTTTCGTCGAGAATATCTAGCAATGATGTACCCGTAGAATATTGTGTTTCTACAAGTTCAAGATTTCTTGTAGTGAACTTATCCATCCATATATACTTGTCTTGGTCTATCAATGATATAGATATTATATGGTTAAGATTATTATGCCCAGTATCCTTGAGGTATTGCAATATAGCCCCGCAACATATTACAGAAAGAGGCATGTCCTCGAGACCCAATCCACGAATGTGAGATACTTTAAAATGAGAGCTTAAAAGTTCTACGCCTAAATCTTTTTTAAACACCCAATCATCTAAGCCTGTTTTTGTTTTATCCTTATATGGTATCACAGCATCAATATTATGTTCTTGCTTTTTAAGATATATTATCTCATTGGCATTATAACTACTCAGAACCTTACGTATAAAATCTGAATTCCCCTCTGTTGTTTTAAAATCTCCTGTTGATAGGTCAAGGAATGCTATGCCGTATTTTCTTTTATCATTATCGTAGAATATAGAACAAAGATAATTGTTATTTTTTTTATCTAATAGTGAATCTTGTGTTGCCAGACCGGGAGTTATGTATTCTGTCACACCACGCTTCACAAGCCCTTTTGCTTGTGCTGGATCTTCTAGCTGGTCGCATATTGCAACTTTATATCCGAAGTGTATTAGACGAGGAAGATATATGTCTATAGAGTGATATGGAAAACCACTAAGTTCTAGATTCGAGGATTCACTTGTTGACCCTGTAGACCTTTTCGTTAATGTTATTCCTAGGGTTTTACTCGTGGTTATAGCAATATCTCCGTATGTTTCATAGAAATCCCCAACACGCATTAAAACTATTGTGTCCTTTGGATATTTGTCAACTATAGAGAAATATTGCTTTATAAGTGGTGTTTGCCATTCCCTATTACCCTTCTCTTCTTCTTTTTTCTCCTCCATTTTTAAAATGGTAGAATTTAAATTGTGAAAAATAATAAAAGAAGAAAAATTTTTATCACGCTGTGGGAAGTAATTTTTATTTCTACAAATTTATTGCTCTCTTTCTGTTATTTTATAACTACATATTTAAATATAAAAGATGATTGAACAAAGCGTTATACAATTATTGCCTGATTCTATATGTAACCAGATTGCAGCAGGGGAGGTCATACAACGTCCAGCCTCAGTTGTTAAGGAGCTCCTTGAAAATTCTATTGATGCTCTAAGCAAAAAAATAGTTCTTGTTATCTCTGATGGAGGCAAGGACTTAATACAGGTTATAGATGACGGTGTTGGGATGTCAGAGCTTGATGCACGCATGTGTTTAGAGAAACATGCCACAAGTAAAATAAAATCTTCTGAGGATCTTTACAATGTAAAGACTCTTGGTTTTCGTGGGGAAGCTATACCTTCAATAATATCTGTTGCGCATGTTGAGATCATGACAAGAACAGAACAGTCAGATATTGGCACACGCTTAGTTGTTAAAGGCTCAGAGGTCCAGTGTCAGGAACCATGCGTTACTCCAGTTGGGACTAACTTTAGCGTTCGTAATCTTTTTTTTAACATTCCCGTGCGGAGAACGTTCCTGAAAAACAGCTACATAGAGACACAACATATTTTAAAGGAGTTAATAAAGATTGCACTAGCAAATTGCGATGTTGAATTTGTGTTTATAAATAACGGTAAGGAGGAATTGCATCTTTATCCAACAACACTAATAAACAGAATATGTGATTTTTTTGGTGAGCAATACCGCAAAGAACTTATTCATTGTGAAGATGGAAATATGTTCGTAAAGGTAAAAGGGTACATAGCTCTTCCTCAGGCTCTACGAAAGTATAAGAAGGACAGCTTTCTGTTTGTTAACAACAGGTATATTAAAAGTCAATATATCAATCAGGCAATAGTTGCTGCCTATGGCGATTTTATCAGCAATGATAAAAATCCATTCTATTTCTTATTCTTGACTGTTAACACAAAAGACATAGATATAAACATCCACCCAGTAAAGATAGAAGTAAAATTTCAAAACGAAGAAGTGTTGTATAAATTCATACGTAATTCTTTACGACGTTTATTATATAAGAATGATCTTCCGGAAATAGACTTTGAACTGGGAGAGAATGCCTCCATGGCTAATAAGGTGGCCTCTTTCTTTATGCCAATAGATGACGATGAGGAATATGTATGTGAAGATGATGGCAAAAGTGATGCTATGTACAACGATAACGACACATATACTTTTTCTGAGAGTATACAGTCAAATTCACTAAGTGAAGATAATATAATGTCATCTGTGGGTAAAAACTCGACAAGGGATTCTTCATTAACTGAAACATGTTCTGGTGAAAATATTCCATGTGAAGAGGAAGGTTATAAGCGTATCACTGAGGCTAATATTAGTAACAGTAAAACAGATGTTAATGATCCAGCAAATATTTTAAATATAGAACACAAGACTATAAGTGTACAGAATGAAAATGGGTCGTTGCAAGAAGGTGTAACATTTGGCTTGATGGGGAATGAAAGCGTACGTGAAAATAAGGATTCTGTATCTGACAGTATATCGGAAGGTATTAACACTATAATACATGTAAAACCTTGTTATATTGTTTCCACAGTTAAATCAGGAGTCATATTCGTACATCAGCGTCGTGCACACATTAGGATTTTGTATGAAGAGATGATTAACGATTTTAAAAAAAGAGGTACATCTGTACAGCAACTTCTTTTCCCTAAAACTGTTGTGCTGGATGAAAAGGAGTATAAAATATGCATGTCCAACAAGCAATATCTTAATGAACTTGGTTTTGTCTTTGATATTGGTGTTAATAATGAGATTGTAATCACGAGCTTACCATCATCGTGTATCCCTACTGAGTATGTATCTGATTTTTTTAAGGACATACTAGAAGAGATCTATGCGAGTGGGGAAGTAAATCTTTTTCATACACTAGCAAAAAACATAGCAATACATAAAGCTATAAAAAATGATGCAATACCAAGCTCCACGGAGATGTGGAATCTAGTTAATCGTCTTTTTTTATGTGAGAATCCTCGTTTTGACTTAAAAGGAAATAAGGTTTTTTATATAATGAATAATGATGAGATCTCCTCATTATTGTAGAGAGTAAAATCTTTTAATATAGAAGTTTTTTTGAAATGTATAAATTAAATTGTAATATGCAGCTGATTTTTGATAGAATTTTAGCTTGCTATCTTTACTATATTTTTAATTACTTGTATTAAAAACTAATATTTTTATATAAATAAAGTATTATAGAGATTTTGGATTATGCCTAATGGTAAGAAGAGAAAACGTCATAAAATGAATACTCATAAGCGCAAGAAGAGATTACGTGCGCAACGTCATAAGAGTAAATAAAAATTTTTTTAGTTCTTTTTGTTGTGAAGGAGATAGTTAAAAAGGAGTTGGTTATAAATGTTGATCAGGATTGTTATAGGATAGCTATACTCGAGAATAATCTTTTGGCAGAATATAGCATTGAGGTTAAGGATTCTGAATTCGTCATTGGTGATATTTTCTTAGGTGAGGTGAAGAAGAAGCCCAATAATCTCGAAGCTTATTTTATAAATATAGATCGTCCACGTGATGTCTTCCTACATATAGATGATTTTGGGGAAAACACCTTGACTTTTGTTGAATTTTATAAGCACTTCGCTGCTGGTGAGAATGTGAAGGTGTCTACCTTCGAACATGTAAAAGAAGAAAAATACGAGAATAAGAAAAATGATGATTCTTTCTTTATTTCGAATTCGAAGAAAGAAGATATAGAGAAGAATTTCAACTTGTTGAAGATAGGTAGTAAGACTTTAGTGCAGGTTGTTAAAGAGCCAATGTACAATAAAGGTGCAGGGGTTGCTACTCGTATATCTATTCCTGGGAAATATCTGGTATTGATACCATTCAATAATAACGTTTGCGTATCTAGGAAAATAAAAAATAAAGATGTGAGGGATAAATTATGTGAGGCTATTCAGAATATAGTAAATGAATTTGGTCTAAATAATTTTGGGATTATCCTTCGTACGTCATCTTTAGCTTTTATAGATGTAGATAATGAAGAAGATTTTAAAACTAAAATAAAACAGGATCTTTTATATCTGTTGAATAAATGGAGTGAGTGTTTAAATAATCTTAAAGATGCAACTGTTGGAACGAAAATCCTCTCTGGAGATTCACGTATAGTAGAGATCTTAAAAGATCAATTATTAGATGGTTTTGATTGTATATACGTTGACGATAAGGATATATATGAGAAAATAAAGGATGCCTTTGGGGAGGAATACCTAAAGAAGGGATCTATAAAACTACATCAGAACTCTGAAAAATCTCTTTTTGCTGAAAAGGGAATAGATAGGCAGTTGAAGTTATTATTAAATGATCATGTAAGCTTTGGGGATGAAGGATATTTGATAATCCAAAAGACAGATGCTATGCATGTTATTGATGTGAATAGTGGTGCATGTAATGTTAATGCTGCTAGTCATGAGGAGATGGCCTTTAAGACTAATTTATTTGCTATCAAAGAGATAGCACGTCAATTACGCCTTCGTGATATGGGTGGAATAATAGCTATTGATTTCATTGACGTGAAAATGCAGGCTCATAGGGATGCTATTTTTGAGGCTATGAAGGAGGCTCTTGCTGATGATAAATCTGAGGTTAGCATCTTACCTTTATCGCGCTTTAACGTCATGATGTTAACTCGTGAGCGTATACGACCTGTCGTTGAAGATGACGTTGATACTGAAGCTTGCACTACATGCCATGGAACAGGCAAGATAGACTCTTCCTTTCATCAGGCTGATTTTGCTGAAAAAAAAATACGTGCTTTTTTGGAAAATACTGATTTATATAGGTTGCAGATACATGTTAACCCCTTGCTACATGCGTATTTAACAAAAGGATGTTTTTCTAAGCGTTTTAGAATGGCATGGAAATACAACAAGAGTATCTCTTTTGTTATCGACTATTCACTCCCTGTTTTTGACTTTGTGGTTTTTAATAAAGGGAAACTTGTATATACAAGTAAAGAATAAATTATATCACTCGGTTATATTTCTAGATAAAGTGTCAGAGTTAATATAGGTTGTGGATTTATTAACGTAAATCTCCCTTGTGGAACAAAATCATAGCCTATTATTGTCCCGTCTTCTGTTTGTATATCAATTTTATCGTCTCCTGTTTCCTGCAGTTTCACTATAAGGAAAGCCATGGTTATTGTTGTCCCAAGTGAAAAATAATTACCAATTAAACATTTACCAAATATTGAGAAATTAAACCAGACGTGATGATAAAATGTTTTTTTAGGTTTTTCCTCTGACTGTGTTTCTTTATAGTATATTGACATTTTACTATAATTTACTCCAAGACCATAACAGAAACAATCTCTTCTTTCATCTCTTTTATCTTCCAAGAGATTATACATGACGCCTATATTAATCCACCATGAGGAAATGATCTTATGTGTATTGAGGTTTTTAGCTTCTTTACTTATACACGTTTCATTTTTTTCTTCTAGGTAGTTTGCAACAGCAACATTTAGTAAATGTTTATTTTTTTTCCATGAAATTAAATGCCATTGTAAATTATGTTTGTAGTTATATCCATTGTCGGTGACAGGATACATTGTGAAAATCTTGTATGTCATTGGGATAGTATTAAATATCTCCTTTTTAAATTTTCCTCCATAACATGTATTTTTATCAAAGATTTGTCGTACAGTATTGAAGAGGTATTTCCACTCGCAACCAAGAGAGATATTCTGATGCGCATTAGTAATATTGCAACTAGTGAGAACTATAATGCAGATACTAAAAACTTTAGTAAAGTTTTTTATCGTATATTCATTTAGCATAAAAGAACGTTGCAATGTTGAAAACAAAGAGGGATGATAAATATGCTAGCATTGTATTTAGTGATAGAGATATGAACATCCATTTTATTCCTATTTCTTTTTTTATAGCCATGAGAGTCCCAACGCATGGTGTAAAAAGAAGAATGAATATTAATAGTGATAATAACGACGGTATTGTTATGCCATCCTTTATCATGTTCTCTTTTATTTTATCTTTTGAGTCTTTCACATCTTTTTTGTATAGGATCATTAATATTGGAGCTATTATTTCTTTTGCTAATATTCCTCCAAGGAGTGATACATTAATTTGCCAATTAAAACCATTATGCTTTAGTACAGGTTCTAATTTTCTACCTATATTAGCTATATAACTTTCGGATATATTATCTCTATTTCTTTGTGGGAAGTATTCCAATCCCCACAATATTATACTTGCAAAGGAAATTATAATCCCTATTCTTTTTATAAAATGTTTTATGTTGACAAGTGAATGCTCTGCAGCTTTAAATACATTTGGCATTTTATATTCTGGAAATTCTATTATGAATGTTTCTTTGCTTGTATCATCCATAAAAAAATGTATAATCTTGCTACATATAATAGCAACTAATATCCCGAATATATATAGTGACGATATTATAAGCACTTGTGCAGTGTTACTGAAGAATAAGCTTGTAAGAAGAACATAAATAGGTATCTTTGCAGGACAGCTCATCATCGGAACTAGTAGGCATGTTATTATCTTATTTCTTCTGTTGTGTATAGCTTTAGTTGCTAGTACACCCGGAACATTACATCCAAAACTTATTGATAACGGGATGAAGGATTGTCCAGAAAGTCCAATCTTCTGCATAATTCTATCTATAATGAAGACAAGACGATTCATACATCCAGAATCTTCTAATATAAATAGAAAAAAGTAGAGAATAAATAACTGTGGGACGAAAACTATAACAGCCTCGATACCCGGGAGGAAACCGTTTACTATTATATCTTTTATAATACCTGTAGCTATAAAAGAAGTAAGAAAAATAGTGGTCTTATTTAACACTTCTGATAAATATTCAGATAACCTCCCGCCAAAAGAGAATGTCATTTGAAATATTACTATAGGCAAGAGGAAGAATAGAAAACTAAGTTTTTTATCTAACAAAAACCTGTCTAAAGTTTTTGTTACGGCTCTATTTGTGTTGTCATTATATGTGTATGAAGCTTGTTCCAGGACAGTATCTATATATTTATATCTTTCTTCTGGACCTTTACTTCTTATATATTCAAAGTTCCCTTTATCATCACCTTTTATTCCTGAAATATTATTATTATCATGAGTTAATATATTACCACCTGGTATTGTTGAAATCTTGCCATTGTTATCGAGAGTTGAAATATTACTATCTTCTATTTCAAGTCTTGGTTGTTTCTTTTTCTCCTTATAAATCTTTATTATTTGATTTAGAAGTTCATTTAGTCCATATTCTTTTTCAGCAATTGTTGGTATACATTTAACATTTAGTGCTTCCGAGAGGTTCTGGGCATTAAATTCCTGGCCTCTACTTTGGAGCTTATCAAACATGTTTAGAACGCATATCATGTTCATGTTTAAATCTAGCAATTGTGTTGTTAATAGAAGATTTTTTTTAAGATGTGTTACATCGATAACATTTACGGCAATAACTTCTTCCTTGTTTTTAAAAATATAATCTCTTGTGACCTTCTCTTCTTCTCGGAATGTGTTTAGAGAATTAATACCTGGCAAGTCAACAATCTTTATTTTATAGTTCTTAAAATATAAATTCCCTTCAACTATATCGACTGTAACTCCCGCATAATTACCTACTCTCTCGTTGCTACATGTTAATGAGTTAAATAACGTTGTTTTCCCACAGTTAGGGTTACCTATTAATGCTACTGTTATATTCCCTTCTATTTGCTGTTCTTTTTTTTTGCATTTATTACAAAAGCTTTTATATAAACACGTGTTATATCTATCACAGCATTTCTGTTCTTCTATTTTCTCTACTTCTATACAGTTTGTTTCATTTATTCTCAACGCTAACACCTCATTATTGATCTTATATAATGTTGGTTCTCCCAATGGTGCTGTGAGGAGTACTTCTACCTCTACACCTTTTACAAAACCCAATTCTTCAAGATGATTTTTTATTTCGGAGTTGCAAGATACTGAAATTATTTTCCCTTTATCACCGACCTTAAGAGATGAAAGCTTCATACTTATATTCTAATAATAAAAAGGGATTCAGGAAGATTTTTAAAGTTTTTTGTCGGTTACATTTTTCTTTATAATATTTTAAATATCTAAATGTTATGTCTCCTCACTCAATAGATAGAGTATTAAAAGCGATTATATCAACAGGCTCTATCCCAAATGGGTTGATAATGTACGGTGAAGAATGTGAATTCCTCTTTAATTTCGCAATAGATTTTGCAAAGAGCATAAATTGTACATGTAGGCCTGCGGGAAAAATATGCGATAATTGTTCATTGTTCTCTTCATTCCAACATCCTGATGTGAAGTTCATTTTCCCTGTTTTACATTCAAATTCTGATGATTGCTGTGATAATTATATCGAGGATTTTAAAACTTTCTTTATAAAAAAAAAAGAAGCATATTCCTTGGAGATGTGGACAGAATTTTTATCTAAACAAGGAAAACAAATTAACATTTTAAATAATGATGTTGAAAATATTAAGAGCTTTACTTCTTTGCCAGCTATTATTGGAAGATATAAAATTGTAGTCCTATGTTTCCCCGAAACAATGAACAAGTCTGTTTCAAATATGCTTTTGAAGATGATGGAGGACCCGACGTTTGATGGAACGTTATTTTTATTCTTAACTAATAATATTCTTAGTTTATTACCAACTATCAGATCTCGTTGTCTTAGTATCTTTGTACCAAGCGAAAGTAATTCTCTATCCAACCATCAGAATTCTGTAGATTTGAAATTTAAAAAAAAAAATGCCTTTTTAGACGATGTCATCATGTGGTTGAAGCTTTGTTCAAGCTCTGATTATGAGAAGATTAATACCATAAATGAGAAAATAATATCTCGTGGAAAAGAAGGTGCAAAAGCCTTTCTTTTAACATTACTAGATGTTTTAGCTGACCTTTTATATATTAAATTTAATATTTCACCACTAGAGATTTTGGAAAATACAGACAATAGTATTAATAGTGTTTGTAATTCTCTTTTTTTCAGTGATATTACTGATATTCTTAAAAGAACAAATAGTGAAATCTTAAATATATCCCGTAATGTTAATTTAAAAATGATGATGTTTGACTTGGCTATATTTATAAGTGAGTGTTTAAACAGTAGTAAACATTGAAAAATTGGCATCAGTCAATATTATTATTTTTTTTCACAGTTAAAATATTTAACATTTATAAAATCCAAAATGATTATATATAAAATATGTTGTTAATCATACGTGATATTGATTCTGAGATTTTACATGAAGATAATGTCTTTTCTGTTAAGCTTCAAACACCAAATGGTTTAATAGAGATTTTACACGATCATGCACCAATGGTTGGTGTAATTGATATTGGCAAAATAACGTATACTATAAACGAAAAAGAAAGGACTATTGAAGCACCCAATGGAGGAATCTTCTCTGTAGAAAATAATGTTGTTACTGTATTATTTTCTCTGCATGAATTCTAAGATATCACCCTTCTTTACATCATCATACCTGTTTATACACACTCCGCATTCACTATCTAGTTTAGCTTCAGTTATATCTACAGGACCATGCCTCATACTTTTTATGGTTCCAGAAAAGACAATCTTCCCATTTCTATTTACATTTACCATGTCTTTAATGTGAGCTGTACCCTCTCTTATTACGCATCCAGCTATTGTACCTACTTTTTTTATTTTGAATATCTGCACGACTTCAGCCTTGCCAACATTTATAAATTCTCTATTTGTATCATCGTATGATGCTAATATTTCATCTATATGATCTGAAAGATCGTAAATAACATTATATGTTTTTATTATAACATTATTCTTCTCAGCATATTTAATTGTTGCTGGGCTTACTTTTACATTAAAACCAATTATTATTGCTTTTGAAAAAGCTGCAGTGTCAACATCGGAGTTTAGTACCTCTCCAACATTTTCTTTTAGTATGTCTATGGAATATTTATCTGACGAGAAATTAGAAAGAAGCTCTACTATAACGCGACAGATATCCCTTGAACAGGCATTTATTACTATGCCTACAGTTTTTTTATCCCCTTCTAACATTTTTACTTTTAACATGTCGAAGGTCATCCTCGGTTGCGCTTTAACATTCTGCTCTCTTAATATTTGTTGATATCTACTTGCATTTGCTATAGCCTCGCGTTCATTGGCAACTACTGTAAAACTATCTCCTGGTTGTGCACAACCAGATATGCCTGTTATAACCACCGACTCTGAAGGATATGCTTCTTTTACTATATTGTCACCCTTTTTCATTTGTCGTATTTTACCATATAACGTCCCTGTGACAAGGAAGTCATTTTGTTTTAGCGTTCCTTCTTTTATAAGTATCTTGTTTTGATACCCATTTGTTTTTTCAAATAGGGAGTCAAGAATCACACCCTTTGCTTGGCAGTCATAATCTACTTTTAAATCGAGCATAGTTGCCTCAAGTATAACCTTTTCCAAAAGATCCTTTATTCCTATGCCTTTTTGCGCAGATATACCCTGGCATTGATACTTCCCACCCCAATCTTCAACTAGAAAATTCAAATTCGCGAGCTTCTCCTTGATTTTCTCTATGTTAGCTCCTTCTTTATCTATTTTATTAAAAGCAAAGACTACGGGTTTCCCAAAGAATGTTATCTGCTGTAGTATTTCTTTTGTTTGATCCTGAACACCACTATCTGCTGCTATTATAACAATTGCAATATCAGCAATGTTTATAGCCCTAGCACGCATTTCAGTGAAGATCTTATGCCCAGGAGTGTCTATAAGCGTAAATTCTTCTCCATCTTCAGTTGTTATGTTATAGGCATTTATATTTTGAGTTATACCTCCCTCTTCTGTTTTTGCTACTGAAGTTTTACATATGTAATCTACCAATGTAGTTTTGCCATGGTCTACATGCCCAACGACAGTAATTATAGGCTTCCTAGCTCTTGCATTCTCTGTTATTTCTTTATTCTTAATTTCTTTTTCACTCCCCTCAGGGAAGGAAACAGTATAATCATATGCTTCTGCTAGTAAGGTTATGACATCTCTTTCTAGGGTTTGATATGGAGTAGATATTGGAATGTTTAGATCAACGCAGAGACTCATCAGATCTTCTTCCTTGCATTTTAGAATTCCAGCGAGGTCTTTGACTGACACATTATTTGTAACAACTATCCTTCTGTCTTCTTTAGGTAGATGATTCAGTTTTCTATTCTTGTTCTTTTCTTTTTTTAACAATCTATTTTTCTTAAAATTATCTGTATTTACCTTACGACGGTATCCAATGAATGATGACTTTTCTTTCCCATCTCTTTCTTTTTTATCGTCTCCGTAATTACTCTCCAACTTCCTCCCCTCCTTAACTTTACTATCATCTTTTGCATCAGTTGATGAGCGTGTAGGGAGGTCAGTTTTTTTATTTTTATTAGCCTGATTTGATTTATATGAGTTTGCTGACCCATCCTCTTGTTGTTTTTTAGCAGAAGCAGATATGGTGTTAACATTTTTCTCGTCTTTAGTTTTTTTTATGTTGTCGTGTAATACACATATCTTCGTGCTTTCTTTTTTAAATATAGCTGTTTTTTTTGTGCCATTATTTTTCTCTTCTAACTTTGTAGTATCATCATTATAACTATTAGACACACTTGTTGGGTTCTCTGCTTGTGAATCATGACTCCCAGAATTACTTTCTTCTTTAATCTCAGTCGTTGGTTTGAAAAATAGTTCCTCATTCCAAAGATTTTCATCCTTTACAGATATTGTTTCAAATATAAAATCATCTTTAGTGTATTTAGTCTCAGTTAAAATTTGATCTTCCCCATTATTAGTTCTTCCACTTTTTAATCCTTTTAAATACCTATACTCTTCTTCTGTGATTATACCCCCTATTCTTTTTTTGAAACCTGCCTGATCTAATTTCTTCTTAATTTCTTTTATCGGAATGCCAACCTCTTTTTCAACGTCTTCTATTTTCATCCTTTTTATTTTTCTCTTTTCTTCTTATTAATTCTGCAGAAACTGTAAATATATTGTCAACTGTTTCTTCTTCAAAATCAAATTTCTCTGCAAATTCTTCTTGAGTATAATTGCTTATTATATCTTCTAAAGTTTTTATCCTATTATCCTTTAAATCATTAACAATCCAACTATCAAAATATGCCTTAAGTTCATCTATCTCCAAAGAATTAACCGTAGGGAAATATTTGTATATTTCTATTTTATTACCTTTATCATTAGATAACAGAAGTTGTAAAAACTTCTTTCCACTGATAGCATGATCATAGAAGTCTTTATCTACATATATTATGTACCTCTTTTGTTGAGATATGTTCACCCCCTCTATCTTAGGGATAGATAAAACATTAGCTATAAAAATACTCAGGTCATTACTATATCTAACAAAATCCACAGTTTCACTTTCTAGATCTTTTAAAATGGCATTTATTCTGCATTTATTTGGACCTATACATGACCCAATACAATCTATCTTATCGTCAATTGAATCTACAACAACCTTAGACCTTCTTTGTGTTATGTCTCTAACTATTTTCTTTATAACTACAGTACCATCCTTTATTTCAGGGATATTCTCTTCTAATAATTTTTTTATGAAATAATCACCAGCTCTTGACACTAATACCCTTACCTTCCCAGCTTTGTTTTGTATTGACTTCACATAAACTTTAAAAGTTCCTATTATTTTCCCATTTCTATTCTTACTCCCTATTTTTTTAAAGTCTCCCCTTTCTGCATCGTTAAATATAAGCTCATTCCCTTCTTCATCTTTAACTATACTATAACCTTTGCAATATCTATAGAAATTAACTAATATAAGTTTTCCGATAGCTTCCTTATATTTCTCGTAGAATTTCTTTGATTTCTCGAATAATATTATTTGTGATAGTTGTTTGTATAAAAAATCTACATCATGATTGCTAAAATCTTTAGCTATGTTTATTTCTACTTCCTTATATTTAGCCTTCTTGGCTGATTCTCTGCTATTTTTATTTTTTGCATTTATCAATATTCTTTTTACTGACATCGTGCTGTCAAGGCTATTATAGTCAATTATAAAATCATCTTCTGTTGTTTCTGCATACTTCCTTAACAGTGTATTTAAAACGGCTTCTTTAATACATTGAAGGCATACATCCTTACTTATTCCACGTGATTTTGCTAGCGCTTCAATGTCTATCCAGTAAGTATTTGTTGTCATAGTTATATACTACAAAAAATAGACATTATAGCTAAACTTATAAAAAAATAAGCATGATCGCAAAGGTAGGTGTGATTATAGAAGGATTTGAACCTTCGACCTACTGCTTAGAAGGCAGTCGCTCTATCCAACTGAGCTATATAATCTTATTTTATTTTCTATTTATTTTTTGCAAATAAAAAAACTTATAAAATTATTTTTTTGGTATGTTATTTGCTTATATTTTATAGAAAACTTAGTGTATGATTGTTGATAAAGAGAGAGATACTGAAAAAAATATAGGGGAAGGCGCTGAAGATAATAAATGTAACGAATCTGGTAGTAATGTGGAAAATGAGAGATTAAACAATTACACTGATTGTAGGGATAGTGATACTGTTTCAGAACTGGAGGAGAAGTATAAAGATCTAGAACGTAAGTTCACTTATTTATATGCTGATTTTGAGAATTATAAGCGCAGGGCGCAAGAAGAGAAAGGTAGATTTCTATTTTATGGCCTTAAGAACTTTATTTTGGATATATTACCGGTGCTTGATGACCTAGAGCGCGCTGTTAGTTTTACTGACGACAATGCAGCTAAAGAATGGCTCACGCCTATTGTTTACAAATTCACACATGCTCTTTCTGATCATGGAGTAAGAAAGGTAGAAACGAACAATGGAGATGTTTACGATGAGAAGATTCATAATGCTGTGGCTACATCTTCATCTAGCAATGATGAAAAACGCAGCGATAAATCATTAATAAAAGAAATAATACGTAATGGATATACTTTGAACGAGGAGATTATTCGTTATGTTGATGTTGTTGTATAGGGGAATTTTATATTGTTTCAAATGGATGCAAAAGGTTATTATAAAATTTTAGGTGTAAATAGTAATTGTACTCAAGAGGAAATTAAAAAGAAGTACAAGGAGTTAGCAATGAAATACCATCCTGATAGGAATCCAGGTGATAAAAATGCTGAAGAGAAGTTTAAGGAGATTAATGAAGCGTATGAAGTTTTAAGAGATCCAGAAAAACGTAGTCAATATGACAACTTCGGGTCTGCTAATAGTAATTTTGGATCATATAGCCAAGGGGGATTTGGGAGCTCACAAGATATATTCAATAGTGTTTTTGGAGAAGAAGGCTTTAGTAGTTTTTTTAGTAACTTTACAGGAGGTTCCTCGCGTAGATCTCGTCAAAGCCGCGGTGATGATTTAAAGGTAATTATAAAGTTAACATTACAAGACATAGCTAGGGGTATTTCAAAAACCATAAGGCTTAAGCATGACGTTTGTTGCGCTTCTTGCAATGGCACAGGTGCAAAGAATGGCAATTCTATAAAGAAATGTTCGCGATGTAATGGTACAGGTTATATAACAAGGGTTGCTAAAACATTTTTAGGGCAGATGACCTCACAAGAAGTTTGTAGTTCATGTTATGGGTCTGGGAAGATTATAGAACAGCCATGTGTATCTTGTCACGGAACGGGAGTTATTAACACAAGCGAGGAAATAAATATATCTATTCCTGCGGGGATGTATGGTGGAATGCAGATGTCAATAAAGGGTTCTGGTAATTATCCTCATAATGGAGGCATCCCTGGGGATTTATATGTTGAAGTACAGGAAATAGATGATCCTAAATTTAAACGTAAAAATTTGGATGTATATTCTAGCCTGAATATAAGTTTTGTAGATGCAGCACTTGGGAAAGAAGCCGAAATTGAAACACTGTACGGCAATGTGAAAATACGAATAGAACCGGGAACTCAAAGCGGGACTTTTTTAAAACTTAAAGGGAGGGGAATACCAAATGTTAATGGTTCTGGATGTGGTTACCAATATGTTTATATTCAGGTTTACACTCCTACATCGTTAACAGCCTCAGAAAGGAATTTATTAGAACAAATGAGAGGTTATAGTGGCTTTACAAATGTGAAGAAAAATAATTCTTCAGTAAGCTGGTTTGATAAACTCAAAAACTTCTTTTTTTGAATTTTACTTATTGATAATAATAAAAATTATAAATAAGACTGAATTCATTTTTTATTAATTTTTATAACAAGTGAAATGTTCATTCTGCTAATAGCCGTCTGAGCATAAAAAAGGAGGAGTTTTTAGCTCCTCACCAATACTTCTCTTTATGAGAATCTTTATATTATAAGGTTTTTCCAATTATTCAAAAAAATCGTCACTATACTCATTGTCTGACTCATTGTTTTTCTCATCAGTTTTTTCTTCTTCAATTAGCTTTGTAATATCAACTAGATTTGTAATATCAACATTCGGATTTGTAAATTTACATTTATTAAAAGATAAATTTAAAACTTGATGTTCTGAGTTTTTTCCAAAGGTGTTTATATTTTTAATGTTTTTAATATTTTGATTTACGATTTCTTTATCTATGCTAATTAAATCTCCAAAAGTGCGTTGTGAGAAAAGTGTTTCATCCTTAATTTTTCCTTTTTGTGCAGTGTCATCAATACCTTTTACTTCTGTTTTTTGGTCAAAGAACTTTTTAATATCATAAAAATGCACTTTGTCAAATTTAATTTTCTTCCCAGTTACTTCGTTTTCTTTCTCTTTAATGAAACCTAATAATTTTTTGTATTCCGGAAATGCTTTAAAAAATTTTTCAACTGCTTCCTTATCTACTCCTTTATTAGGAGCATCTACTCCTTTATTAGGGGCCGCTTTTCTAAAAATACTAAGATCCGGGAGTTCTTTTATAATTTGAATTAATATTGTTAGGTCCTCAAAACTTATATTACATATCCTAGTGTATTTATGGTTCGGGTAGAATAAATTCTGAGTTTGTGCTATTGTATCACCCTCGTCTGAATTACCCCACCATTTATTATTTTTTTGCATATATGTGTATTCTGTAAATTTTCCCTTATTCTCACCTATGAATACATCCCCAAATTTATCTTTGCATAAAGCACAATATTTATGAATTAAAATTGCAATTGATGTAAGAATACATTCTTTGATAAAATAGTAGAAAAGAGGTTTTATATCTTCGTCATCGCCTATTTTAAAAGTATTATAACTTTCCCAGTTTTTAGAATCTTCTTCTTCGTTGGCTTCAGCTTTGTCTATTTCGTTATTTGTCTTTTCCTTTTCTTCGTTAATTAATTCTTCTATTTTCTCGTTTAGTGTCTTTTTTATGTTACTATATGTGATCTTCGCCGTAAACTCTTCTATTGTTTCGCTTTTGAAGTCAAATTCTATTCCATATTGTAAACACCAGAACATAAGAACCAATTTTATCTGTTCAACACAAGAAAGCTTCTGAAAAGTCTCATCTTCTTTATAGGCGTCAATTAAGCTTTCAGTATTAACTATCTTATTTAATATTTTGGGGAGCTTTGAAGACTCAAAGCCTTTAATGAGTGTTTCTATTATCTTAAGGTTTTGTTCTCTGATTTTCTCCGCAGATTCTTCCTTTGTCCCATTTGCTTTTTGTTTTAGTCCATAATCTAGGAGTTTTTTTAGTGTTATAACTTTCTTCTTTTTTTTATTTGTGTTAAGTTTTGGTTCATTTTTTGGAGTTACCTCAATTTGGTTTTCCAAAATTTCTTGTAGTTCTGTATTAATAGTGTTGTTGATTTCATGTGGGTGTGAGATTGTAAGAAGGTTTAAAAATTCACATTTTTTTTCTGCGGAGCATAAAAAAATATTTGCTGAGAGCATTAACACGGCGTATTTGGTTTTGTTTATCATAAGAAAAATTAGATAATAAATGGTTGAATACCATGTATATTTATAGTAAACTTTTACTAATATTTTTAAAAAAATAAAAATTAAAAAATTTTTTTAGATTATCTATGGTGTCTTGGATATATAAATAATTATGGATGTTGAAAAAGAAGGTGTTATAACAGGTATATCTGGTCCAGTCGTTGATGTAAAATTTAGTTCCAAGGATGCTTTACCGGCAATATATGATGCTCTTGAGGTTAAACTAGAGAATGGTCATAGTTTAATTCTTGAATGTCTCAAACATATTGGTGATCTTACTGTTAGAACTATTGCTATGGATTCCACGGAAGATCTTAAACGTGAGATGAGGGTTATAAATTTAAATAGGCCAATTGAAATCCCAACTGGAGAAGAAATAAAAGGTCGTCTGCTTAATGTTGTTGGTGAAGCTATAGATGGTATAGAGCAACCAAGGACTTCTTCCAGGACTCCCATACATCGTCCAGCACCTCAGTTTAAGGATATAGCAAACAATACAGAAATATTATTTACAGGTATAAAAGTCATTGACCTCTTAACACCTTATGTAAAAGGCGGCAAGATTGGTCTTTTTGGTGGGGCAGGCGTAGGTAAAACAGTTCTCATAATGGAACTGATTAATCGTATTGCTAAAATAAATTCTGGATATTCTGTTTTTACAGGAGTCGGAGAAAGAACTCGAGAGGGGAATGATCTCCTTCGTGAGATGATTGAGTCAAAGGTTATAGACTATGGAGAAGAATTCCGAAAGTCAATGCACAACGGAGAGTGGGATTTGTCTAAGGTTGATAAACAAGCTTTAATGAACAACTCTCATGCTACATTAGTTTTTGGACAGATGAACGAGACTCCAGGTGCACGTATGCGTGTACCTTTAACTGGTCTATCTATTGCAGAATATTTTAGAGATAATGTAAAAGAAGGCAAGGGGCGTGATGTACTTTTATTTATTGATAACATATTCAGATTCACTCAGGCAGGCGCTGAGGTATC